>Ga0172367_10000126_pt1 | contig 113605 bp, 119 predicted proteins | sample Lak10m_FD_114542 | JGI IMG/M metagenome (GOLD analysis project Ga0172367, IMG submission 114542) | Freshwater microbial communities from Kabuno Bay, South-Kivu, Congo - kab_022012_10m | ecosystem: Environmental > Aquatic > Freshwater > Lake | place: Democratic Republic of the Congo... | reverse complement strand
TGCCGCCGGAACAGACACTTAACGACGCCTGAGAACAGAGCGCGCCGGGCCGTGTAGCAACGAACAACGACGCGAGTCGAGGAAAAGCCTTGTGGAATCGGCATCGGATCGATTCCGGAGACAGTGCCGGGCACAGAAAGCGTTACAACTTGGTGTACGCTTGTTCGGGCGTAACGCCCTGAAACGATTGGCTCTTCGGCGTGCGGAGAGCCGAATTTCCTACCGCTGACCTGTACCGCAATCCGGACGCCGACCGGCGTTACGCCCAGCCGCCGGCATGCGGCAGGACGTGGCCGGTGATGAAGCCCGCGGCGTCCGAGCAGAGGAAGCAGATCGTGGCGCCGAGCTCGTCGGGCTTGCCGAGCCGGCCGAGCGGGATCTGGGCCGTCATCTTGGCCATGGCCTCGGCGTTGGCGAGCAGGGCCGGCGGGAAATAGTCGGGGTTCTCGACGTAGTTGGAGCCCACGGCGTTGACCGTGATGCCGTCGCGGCCGAGCTCCCTGGCGAGCGAGGAGACCAGGCCGTTGGCAGCGGCGCGGGCCGAGACGTAGGGCGCGTAGTTGGCGATGCCGCGCAGCGGGGCCGCCGAGGAGACGAACACGATGCGCCCCGACTTGCGCTTGCGCATCGAAGGCGCCACGAGCTGGACGAGCCGGAACGGCGCCACCGCCATGGCCTCGAGCGCGGCGCGGTAGTCCTCCAGGCGGGCCTCGCCGAGCGGCGCCCGCAGGGCGGGATAGGCGTCGTTGTTGACCAGCGCGTCGATATGGCCGTGCCGCTTCAGCGCCAGCTCGACCATGGTGGCGGGCTCGACCGCCGACAGGGCGTGGGCGCCCTGGAACTGGGTCTCGTACTTGCGCCGCGCGCTCGGCGCCTCGAAGGTGGGATCGTGGGCCAGCACGGTGGCGCCCTGGGCGAGCGCCATCCGCGTGGTGCCGTGGCCTGCGAATTTCTCGACGTTGGTGATCAGGATCACCCGGTCTTTCAGCGGCATGGCGATTCCTCTAGGTTGCGGCCCCATGACCGACCGCCCCGATCCTAGCGCAAGCGCCTCGTTCGGCTACCGCGACGTGCCGGCCGCCGAAAAGGCCGGCCTGGTCCGCCGCGTCTTCGAAAGCGTGGCGCCGCGCTACGACCTGATGAACGACCTGATGTCGGGCGGCGTGCACCGGCTGTGGAAGAACACCATGGTCGACGTCGCCAACCCGCGGCCGGGCGAGAAATTCCTCGACGTGGCGGGCGGCACCGGCGACATCGCCTTCCGGGTCGTGAAGCGGCAAGGGGAGCATCCCGACGTCACGGTCTGCGACATCAACCCGGCGATGCTCGAGGTCGGCCGCGACCGCGCCGTCGACCGCGGGCTGCTGCAGGGGCTCACCTGGGCAACCGGCGATGCGGAGAACCTGCCGTTCCCTGACCGGCATTTCGACGGCTACACGATCGCCTTCGGTTTGCGCAACGTCACCGACATCGACAAGGCGCTGGCCGAGGCCTGGCGGGTGCTGAAGCCGGGCGGCCGGTTCTACTGCCTGGAGTTCAGCAAGGTGACGTCGGCGCCGGTGGCCCGCGTCTATGATGCCTATTCCGAACGCGCCCTGCCGTTCTTCGGGCGCATCATCGCCCGGGACGCCGACTCCTACCGCTACCTGCACGAGAGCATCCGCCGCTTCCCGCCGCAGCGCGAACTGGCGGCGCGCATGCGCGCGGCGGGTTTCGCCAACGTCGCCTGGCGCGACCTCTCGCTCGGCGTTGTGGCGCTGCACTCCGGCTGGCGCATCTAGATGTTCCGCGCCCTTCGCAACGGCTGGCGCCTGCTGCGCATGGCGCTGAGTTTCGCCCGCCACGATGCGCTGTTTCCGCTGGAGACGCTCGGCATCGCGCCGCCGCTGGTCGCCTGGGCGCGGCTGGTCGCGCGGCGCCGCGATCCCCGCCGCCCCGGCGAGCGGCTCGCCGCGGCGCTGCAGGAGATGGGGCCGTCCTTCATCAAGCTCGGCCAGGCGTTGTCGACCCGCGCCGACCTGCTGAGCGAGGGCGTCGCCGCCGATCTTGCGCGCCTGCAGGACCACCTGCCGGCCTTTTCCGGCTCCGAGGCGCGGCACATCATCGAGAGCGAGCTCGGCCAGCCGGTCGAGTCGCTGTTCACGAGCTTCGAGGACGTGCCGGTGGCCGCCGCGTCGATCGCCCAGGTGCACTTCGCCGTGACGACCGACGGCCGCGCCGTCGCGGTCAAGGTGCTGCGGCCCGGCATCGAGAAGGCCTTCGAGCGCGACCTCGATCTCTTCTACTGGATGGCCGAGCTGGTCGAGCGCGCCCAGCCGCGCTTCCGCCGCCTGAAGCCGGTCGATTCGGTGCGCGCCTTCGCCGACGTGGTGCGCGTCGAGATGGATTTGCGCATGGAGGCGGCGGCGGCCGAGGAGCTCGGCGGGAACTTCGCCGACGACGAGGGCTATCGAGCGCCGGCGATCGACTGGGACCGCACCGCCCAGCGCGTGCTGACGCTCGAGCGGGTCGACGGCACGCCGATCGGCGACCGCGACGCCATTGTCGCCGCCGGCCACGACCCCGACCTCATCATGAAGAAGTGCGCCGAGGCGTTCTTCTACCAGGTGTTCCGCGACGGCTTCTTCCATGCCGACATGCACGGCGGCAACGCCTTCGTCGATCGCGAGGGCCGCATCGTGCCGGTCGATTTCGGCATCATGGGCCGGGTCGACGAGGACACGCGCGGCTATCTCGCCGAGCTGCTGGTCGCCTTCCTGCGGCGCGACTACCGGGCCGTCGCCGAGGTGCAGTTCCGCGCCGGCTACGTGCCGCCCGACCAGTCGCTGGAGATGTTCGCGCAGGCCTGCCGCTCGATCGGCGAGCCGATCTTCGGCAAGCCCAGCCACGAGATCTCGATCGCCCGCCTGCTCGCCCAGATGCTGCGCGTCACCGAGCAGTTCGAGATGGCGGTGCAGCCGCAACTCCTGCTGCTGCAGAAGACCATGCTGATGGCCGAGGGCATGGGCACCAAGCTCAATCCCAACGTCAATATCTGGGAGCTGGCGCGACCCTTGATCGAGGAGTGGATGCGCACGCATTTCGGCCCGCGTGCCACGGTCGGCCGCGCCGCCGAGGATCTGGCGCAGGGCCTGCGCCGCCTGCCGCGCCTGATCGACAGCCTGCTTCTCGTGGCCGAGCACGAACGCCGCAAGGCCGAGCGCGACGCGCTGCAGCCGCCACCGACGGCCGGCCGTTCGTGGCGTCCCGGCTTCGCCGAGACCGTCGCCGTGCTTGCCCTCCTCGCCGCCATCGCCGCGTGGTGGCACTGACCCGTGACGACCGATCAGATCGCGGTGGGCCTTGCCGTCTTCCTGCTGGCCGGCACGGTCAAGGGGCTGGTCGGGCTCGGCCTGCCGGCCATCTCGATCGCGCTGATGTCGTTCTTCCTGCCGCTCACCGAGGCGATCGCGCTGATCTCGCTGCCGACCATCTTCACCAACGTCTGGCAGGCCGCGGTCGGCGGAAATTTCCGGCACATCGTGCGCCGCCAGTGGCCGCTCATGGTGCCGCTCGCCGTCGTGCTCTATCTGACCATCTGGCTGATCGGCCAGAAGGGGCCGAACTGGGCATTCCTGGTCCTCGGCACGGTGCTGATCGTCTACAGCGCGCTCGGCCTGTTCCGCATCCGGCTCCATATCCACGGCGACCTCGAGAAGCCCCTGGCGCCCGTCATCGGCGTCATATCCGGGTTCGTCGCGGGTCTGGTCGGCGTGCCGATCATTCCGCTCATGCCCTATCTCCAGGGCCTCGACATCAAGCCGTCCGAGCTGGTGCAGACGCTGGGTGTGGTGCTCTGCGCCACCTCGCTGACGCTCACTGCCTCGCTGCTTTTCTTCGGCATGCTCGACGGACCGCGCGCCGTCGTCTCAGCCGCGGCCGTGGTCCCGTCGGTGGCCGGGATGTGGGTCGGCCAGCACATCCGCTCCCGGCTGTCGGTGGAGCAGTTTCGCCTGGCCGTGTTCTGGGCGCTGCTGCTCACGGGCCTCTATACTGTCGTCACCCGGCTGTTGTGATAGTCTAGGCGCCATGTTGCATGGCAAGCGGATCCTGCTGATCGTCGCGGGCGGCATCGCAGCCTTCAAGTCGCTGGAGCTGATCCGGCGGCTCAGGGAGCGCGGCGCTTCGGTGCGCTGCGTGCTGACCGCGGCCGGGGCGAGTTTCGTGACGCCGCTGTCACTTCAGGCCCTGTCGGAGGACAAGGTCTACGGCGACATGTTCTCGCTGACGGACGAGAGCGAGATGGGCCACATCCAGCTCTCACGCGATGCCGACCTGCTGGTCGTGGCGCCGGCGACCGCCAACATCCTGGCGCGCATGGCCGCGGGCCTCGCCGACGATCTCGCCGCCACCGTTCTGCTCGCGACCGACAAGCCGGTGCTTGTCGCGCCGGCGATGAACGTCCGCATGTGGACGCATGCCGCGACCGCGACCAACGTCGAGATCCTGAAGAGGCGCGGCATCGGCTTCGTCGGTCCGAACGACGGGGCCATGGCCTGCAACGAGCACGGGCCCGGTCGCATGTCGGAGCCGGAAGAGATCGTCGCCGCGATCGAGTCGATGCTCGGGCGCGAGCGGGCGTCCCCTGAGAAGCCGTTGGCCGGCAAGCGCGCGCTCGTCACTTCGGGTCCAACGCGCGAGGCGCTCGATCCGGTGCGCTACATCTCCAACCATTCCTCGGGCAAGCAGGGCCATGCCATCGCTGCGGCGCTCGCCGAGCTCGGCGCCGACGTGACCCTGGTGAGCGGGCCGGTCACCGTGCCCGATCCGCGCGGCGTGCACGTCGTGCGCGTGGAGTCGGCCGACCAGATGCTGGCGGCGTGTCTTGCCACTGGCGTCGTCGACGTCGCGGTCTGCGCCGCTGCGGTCGCCGACTGGAAGGCGGCGAGGCCTGCTGCAGCGAAGATCAAGAAGAAGGCCGGTGCCGCGCCGCCGTCGTTGGAACTCGCGCCCAACCCCGACATTCTGGCGACGCTCTCCAGGCCCGGACCGAAGCGGCCGGCGCTGGTGGTGGGCTTCGCGGCCGAGACCGAGGATCTGGTCGCCAACGCCATCGACAAGCGCAAGCGCAAGGGTTGCGACTGGATCGTCGCCAACGACGTGTCGCCCGCGACGGGCACGTTTGGCGGCGAGCGCAATACGGTCCATCTGGTGAGCGGCGAGGGCGTCGAGAATTGGCCGCCGCTTGCCAAGGGCGAAGTTGCCATGCGACTCGCGGGGCGGATCGCGTTGCATCTTCGACAGGCAGGCAAGGCAGAAGCGGCGGAGTGACCGCCGCGAAATCGGGGGGCGGATGAAGGGTGTCGATAGCATCGAGATTGAAGTGGTGCGGTTGCCGCATGGCCGTGACCTTCAGCTTCCCGACTACGCCACCGCCGCAGCGGCCGGCGCCGATCTGCTCGCCGCCATCGACCAGGACATCGTGCTGGGCCCGCTCGAACGCAAGATCGTGCCGAGCGGCATCGCGCTGGCGCTACCTGTAGGCTTCGAGGCCCAGGTGCGGCCGCGTTCCGGCCTGGCCGCCAAGCACGGCGTTACCGTCGCCAACGCGCCGGGAACCATCGACGCCGACTACCGCGGCGAGGTCGGAGTCATCCTGATCAACCTCGGCCGGGAGCCGTTCCGCATCGAGCGCGGCATGCGAATTGCACAGCTTGTCGTTGCGCGCCATGCCCGTGCCGTCTGGCGAGAGGTCGCGAGCCTCGATGAGACGGCGCGTGGCGCGGGCGGGTTCGGATCGACCGGCGTGAAGAGGGCCTGAGAGGACGGGACGGGATGCCTCGGCTCAGCAAGAAGACCATGTTCGCCATCGAGGCCGTCCTCGATGTGGCGTTCCATGTCGGCGAGCATCCCGTGCGCAGCGGCGACATCACAGAGCGCCAGCGCATTCCCAAACGATATTTGGAGCAGGTCCTGCAACATCTCGTGCGGGCCGGCATCCTGTCGGGCAAGCGCGGTCCGCGCGGCGGCTATCGCCTCGGCCGCGAGCGCAACCGGATAACCCTGGGCGAGGTCGTGCGGGTCGTGCGCACGCTCGAGGTCGAGACCGAACCCAGCGATCCCTCGATCGGTTCGCCGCTGGCGCACGAGGTGGTGTGGCCGCTCTGGGAGCAGCTGCGCGAGGAGATGATGGCGCAGCTCGACAACATCACGATCGAGGATCTCTGCCAGAAGGCACGCGCCAAGGGCCTGGGTGTCGTGACGGCCCAGCACGCCGGCCACGCGCCGATCTGATATACAGCTCCCCGGTTTCGATCCGGAGGAGCAGCAGATGGCGAAGAAGACCGCGGCGACCAAGGCCAAGAAAGCCAAACCCAACCCGCGCAACAGGAAGCTCTACGACGAGGGAATGAAGGTCCGCAAAGCTGTGCTCGGCGCGGCCTATGTCGACAATTCGCTGGCCGGCGCCGCCAACGACGAGTTCATGATGGCTTTCCAGGACATCACCACCGAATACTGCTGGGGCTATGCCTGGACGCGGCCGGGCCTGCCGAAGAAGGCGCGCTCGATGCTGAACCTCGCGATGCTCGCGGCGCTCAACCGCGGCCCCGAGCTCAAGCTCCACATCAACGGCGCGCTGAACAACGGGCTCACCAAGGACGAGATCAAGGAGATCTTCCTCCAGGTGGCGATCTACTGCGGCATCCCGGCGAGCCTCGACGCCTTCAAGACGGCGCGCGACGTATTCAAGGAACGCGGCGTCTGAACCGTGGTGGCCATTCGGCCGGCGCGGGCGGGTGAGGCGGCGCGCCTCACCGCGCTCTGCCTCAGGTCGAAGGCCCATTGGGGCTACGATGCGGCGTTCATGCGTCTCAGCGCGCGCACGCTGAAGATCCACGACAGGGATATCGCCGCCGGCCGCGTGCTGGTGGCGGCGGACGGCGGCGACCGGCCGCTCGGCATCGCCTGCGTGCAGGGCGAGGGCGCGGTCGTCGACCTCGCCGACATGTTCGTCGATCCGCCGGCGATCGGCAGCGGCGCCGGTCGCGCCCTGTTCGCGGCCTCGGTCGCGCTGGCGCGCGGGCTGGGGGCGGAGCGCATGACGATCCTCGCCGACCCCAACGCCGCGCCGTTCTACGAGCACATGGGCGCGCGCTTCCTGCGAAACGCGCCGTCAGACGCCATTCCCGGCCGCTCGCTGCCGCTCTATGAATACGACCTCACATCAGGGGTTCAGACATGACGACGCTCACGCCGCCCGCCACCATCGCCTTCATCGGTCTCGGCATGATGGGCCGCCCGATGGCGACACGGCTGGCCGAGGCGGGCTTCAAGCTGCGTGTGTTCGACGTCTCGCAGAAGGCGGTGTCGGATTTCGTAGGTGCGCATCCGTCGGCGCTGGCGACCGCCTCGGCCAAGGCGGCGGCGCAGGGCGCGGACGCGCTCATCACCATGCTGCCCGACGGCAAGATCGTTCGGCAGGCGGTGCTCGAGGGCCGCGACGCCGCTGCCGAGGGGCTGGCGGCCGGCGCACTGGTCGTGGACATGAGCTCGTCCAATCCCGTCGACACCCAGAAGCTGGCGCGCGACCTCGCTGGCCGGGGCGTGGCGCTGCTCGATGCACCGGTGTCGGGCGGCGTCCGGCGGGCCGTCGACGGCTCTCTCTCGATCATGGTGGGCGGCGGCGCGGCCGATCTCGAGCGCGCCCGGCCGGTGTTCGGCGCCATGGGCAAGACCGTCACCCTCTGCGGCCCGGCCGGCGCCGGACATGCGCTGAAGGCGCTCAACAACTACCTCTCGGCCTCCGGTCTGGTGGCGATGTGCGAGGCGCTGGTGGTGGGGGAGGCGTTCGGTCTCGATCCCGGGACCATGGTCGACGTCTTCAACAGTTCGACCGGCAAGAGCAACGCCACCGAGGTCAAGGGCCGCCAGTTCGTCGTGCCGCGCAACTTCGCGGCGGGGTTCACGGCCGCCTTGATGGTCAAGGATCTGCGGACCGCCGGCGACGTCGCCAGGCATCTCAAGCTCAAGGTGCCGAACCTCGAGCAGGCCGTGGCCTATTGGGCGGACGCCGACGGCAAGCTGGGCAAGGGCGCCGATCACACCGAGATCTTCCGCTACGCCGAGTTGCTGGCCGAGAAGGGCTAGGGTCCCGGCTTCGCTGGCGCCCTTTGACAGAACGGCAAGGCATCCCTATATAAGCGCCACCTCAGGGCCCCTGGCATCGCCTCCCCGGCGGTAACTCGACGGGGCCCACCAGTACGACACAGCGCTGTTTTTCAATGGGTTGGCCGCTCCGGTCGCCGAACGCGCGTGCGTCATTTCCCACCAGACTGAAGACACATGAATCTCCAAGACCTCAAGAAGAAGAAGCCTCCCGAACTCCTGGCCTTTGCCGAAGAGCAGGGTGTGGAGGGTGCGGCGATGATGCGCCGCCAGGAGCTGATGTTCGCCATCCTCCAGAAACTCGCCGCCGCCGACCAGGCGATCTTCGGCGTCGGCACCATCGAGGTGCTGCCCGATGGCTTCGGCTACCTGCGCTCGATGGAAGCCAACTACCTGCCGGGTGCCGACGACATCTACGTGAGCCCCACCCAGGTCCGCAAATTCGGCCTGCGCACCGGCGACACGGTGGAAGGCGAGATCCGCGCGCCCAAGGACGGCGAGCGCTACTTCGCCATGGTGCAGATCAACAAGATCAACTTTGACGATCCCGAGGCGCTGCGCCACCGCATCAACTTCGACTCGCTGACGCCGCTCTATCCCGACGAGAAGCTGAAGCTCGAGATGGAGAACGGCGCGGCCGTAATGGCGCCGGCCGTCAAGGAAGAGGAGGGCGGTGCCCGTGCCACCTCGTCGGGCCGCGTCAGCACCGGCCGCCGCACCGGCACGCTCACCAAGAAGGCCGGCTCGACGCCGCAGCAGCAGCTCGACATCTCGACCCGCGTGATCGACCTGATCGCGCCGATCGGCAAGGGCCAGCGCGCCCTCATCGTGTCGCCGCCGCGCACCGGCAAGACGGTGCTGCTGCAGAACATCGCCCACGCCATCACCGCCAACAATCCCGAGGTCTACCTCATGGTGCTGCTCGTCGACGAGCGGCCCGAGGAAGTGACCGACATGCAGCGCACGGTAAAGGGCGAGGTCGTGAGTTCGACCTTCGACGAGCCGGCGAGCCGCCATGTCGCCGTGGCGGAGATGGTGATCGAGAAAGCCAAGCGCCTGGTCGAGCACAAGAAGGACGTGGTGATCCTGCTGGATTCCATCACGAGGCTCGGTCGCGCCTACAACACCGTCGTTCCCAGCTCCGGCAAGGTGCTGACCGGCGGCGTCGACGCCAATGCGCTGCAGCGGCCGAAGCGTTTCTTCGGCGCGGCGCGCAACATCGAGGAAGGCGGCTCGCTGACCATCATCGCGACGGCGCTGATCGACACCGGCTCCCGCATGGACGAAGTCATCTTCGAAGAGTTCAAGGGCACCGGTAACTCGGAAATCATCCTCGACCGCAAGGTCTCCGACAAGCGCACCTTCCCGGCGATCGACATCACCAAGTCGGGCACCCGCAAGGAGGAGTTGCTGGTCGATCGCGCGACCCTGTCGAAGATGTGGGTGCTGCGCCGCATCCTCATGCCGATGGGCGCGGTCGATGCGATCGAGTTCCTGCTCGACAAGCTCAGGACTGCGAAGACCAACCAGGACTTCTTCGGTTCCATGAACCAGTAGGGCGCCGTCGCCGGCGCCCAGGTTCAGAAAAAGGCAAGAACCTACGGCAGGTCGCGGGCCTCCCGGTTCGCGGCGAACCAGGTCCAGGCGGCGGCCTGCAGGACGATCAGCGAGAGGGTCACGACCTGGTGCGCCTCGGCGCGCGCCAGGCCCCGTTCGGCTTCCATCCAGGCGAGTGCCGGGCCGATCGCCGCTTGCACCAGGAATCCGATTGCCATGCACACGAGGTTGAGTGTGGTATTGACCCTGCCGGCGAGACGGGCGTCGAAGGCACGCGTGATCAGCGCGTAGCAGACCACCGGCATGCCGCCCAGCATCACGTAGAGGAACCACAGGACCTTCGGCGAGGAAGTCACGTTCAGCGCGACGGGCACGTGGATCGCGACGAACAGCAGGCCGTAGACCAGCAGTACCCGGCCGCCGCGCACCCCGTAGCGGCGGTGCAGCAGGTCGACGATCATGCCGCTGAAGAAGTAGCCCGGCACGATGGCGATCGAGAGGGCGAACAGCGCCGCGCCGACCGATGGCTCGTCGAGATGCGCCACGTCGCGCAGCCAGCCCGCCGCCCAGAAGCTCGCGTAGCAGATCCAGATTCCCAGCGAGAAGGTGGGTGCGAGACCGGCGCTCCAGAATATCCGCGTCTTCAGGATGCCGACCAGGGCCGCGATCTCGGCGCCTATGCGCCCGCCGCCGGTGCGTGCGTAACGTGGCGCGGCGAGGATCTGGTAAAGCGCCACGGCGACGGTGACGACGGCGAGGCCCAGGAACACCTGCCGCCAGTCGAGGTCGGCCAGCAGCCACTGCACCGGCCGCGTCGCCATCGCGGCCCCCAGCCCGCCGAACGTCATCATGACGGCGTTCACGAGCGGCAGGCGGGCGATCGGCCAGTAGAGGACGTTGGCCTTGAAGCCGCACATCAGGGCGACCGACAGGCCGAGGCCGATCAGGGCGCGGCCGATGCTGAGGGTGACGACGTCGCGGCCGACCGCGAAGACCACGGCCCCCAGCGCCGTCGCCAGCAGCATGACCGGGGCCACGCGCCGCGGCCCGAAGCGATCCATCGCCACGCCGGCCGGGAGCTGGGCAACCACGAAGGCCGCGAGGTACATCGATGTGACGACGCCGATCGCCGCATCGTCGAGGCCGAGCTCGCTGCGCAACGCCGGCGCCACGACGGCGTTCAGCGAGCGGAACAGGAAGCTCAGGAAGTAGCCCAGCGCGAACGGCAGGAAGGCCGTGAGGACGAGCTTCACTTTCTGTCGCCGCTCCGCGCGAACACGGCGCTTGCATGCACGATGCGCTCGTCGCCGACCTTCAGGTAGCAATTGGCGAAGGCCAGCCGGCCGCCGACCTTGTGCACGTCGACATGCGCCTCGACCCAGTCGCCGATCCTGGCCGAGCCCGCGAAATCCGCCTTCACGCTGGCTGTGGTCAGCATCGGCGAGGGCGTCTGGCTGCGTGTCGTGCGATAGCCGAGCGCGATGTCGCACAGGGTCATCAGAAGGCCGCCGTGCGCGATGCCGCGCGCGTTGGCGTGCTCAGGCCTGACGCGCAGGCCGACCACGAACGTGCCGTCGTCGTTCTCGCGATAGAAGAACGGTCCATTGTGGTCGAGGAACGGGCTGGTGCGGAACAGCGGCTTGAAGCCGTCGGGAGGATTGCTTTCCATGGTCATATGCCGAGGTCGGCGGCTACGGCGCGGCGCTGCTCGGCGCTGACGTCGACCTTCTGCCCGAACCAGGCTTCGAAGCCCGGCCGGCCTTGGTGCAGCAGCATGCCGAGCCCGTCGACGCAGCGGTTGCCGCGTGCGCGTGCGGCGGCGAGAAGCCCGGTCTCCAGCGGCACATAGACGATGTCGTAGACGACGGCCTCGTGCGGCAGGTGCGAGAGGTCGATGTCGAGCGGCAGCTGTCCCTTCATTCCGAGCGACGTGGTGTTGGCCAGAAGAGTCGCTTCCTTGAGTTCGGCCGCTCGATCGTCCCACGGCCCCACGACGATGCGCCGGCCGTTGTTGGGCATGAAGGCGGCACCGAGATCGGCCGCGGTCTGGCGCGTGCGGTTGACCAGCCGGAGTTCCGGAACGCCTGCATCGATCAGGCTCGCCACCACGGCACGCGCGGCTCCGCCGGCACCGAGGACCACGACGGGCCCGGCCTCGGCCCGCCAATGCGGCGCGTTGTACTTCAGGGCTTCGAGGAACCCGAAGCCGTCGGTGTTGTGGCCCACGAGTGCGCCGTCCGGCCGCTTCACCACCGTGTTCACCGCGCCGATGCGCCCGGCGACGGGATCGATACGGTCGAGCAGCGGCAGGATCTCGATCTTGTGCGGCAGGGTGAGATTGCAGCCGCGCGCATTGGGCGTCCGCCTCAGGAATGCAACCAGCTCATCGAGCGCGGCGCGCTTCGGCTCGACGGGCAGGCGGCCGTAGTGGCCGTCGATGTGGTGCTGCTTCAGCCAGAAGCCGTGCAGAGCGGGCGAACGCGAATGCTCGACCGGCCAGCCGACGATGGCCGCGAACGGCCGGCCGCGGGCTTCGGCAAGGAGTCTGTCGTAGGGGCTCATGCCGCCTTCTCCAGTCCGATGCCATGGCCGGCCAGAAATCCCAGTAGCGGCAGGAGCGGCAGGCCGAGGATCGTGAAGAAGTCGCCCTCGACCTTGGTGAAGAGGTGCGCACCCACGCCCTCGAGCTGGTAGGCGCCGACCGATGTCGTCACGGCTTCGCCGGCGCGGGCGAGATAGGCGTCGAGGAACGCCTCGCTGAGAGGTCGCATGGTCAGCCGCGCACGGTCGCTGCTGTGCCACAGCCGCACGCCGCCCTTGGCGACGACGACGGACGAGAAGAGCTCGTGCGTGCGCCCGCCGAGCGCATGCAGCTGCGCGCGGGCTGCCGCCATCGTCGGCGGCTTGTCGAACAACCGGCTGTCGCAGGCGAGCGTCGAGTCCGCGCCGATCACCATCGCTGAGGGACGTCGCCGGGAGACCTGCTTCGCCTTCAGCTCGGCCAGGGTCTCGGCGACGTCCTGCGGCGAGGCCTTGCCGGCGACGAGGCTGAGCTTCGCCTCGTCCTCGTCGACGCCCGACGACTCGATCGAGAAATCGAGACCGGCGTTCGCGAGCATCTGTCGGCGCGAAGGACTGGCGGAGGCGAGGATCAGCATCGGCTTCGGGCGGGTGGCGTCAGGCGGGTTCCAGGCGGTAGAGGCCGCCATCGTCGGCGTGGGTCACGAGGTAGAGCAGCCCGTCGGGGCCCTGCCGCACATCGCGGATATAGGGAAGCCGGTCGACGAGCAACCGCTCTTCGCCTAGGTATCGCTCGCCGTCGAGCTCGATGCGGAACAGCGCGTTGTTCGACAGCGCGCCGACGAAGACCGAGCCCTTCCAGCCGGGGAAGCGATCGCCGGTGTAGAAGGCGAGCCCGCTTGGCGAGATCGACGGCACCCACACCCGCACTGGATCTTCCATGCCGGGCAGGCTCTTGTTGGGGCTGATGATGGCGCCGGAATAGTCGATGCCGTGGGTGGCGAGCGGCCAGCCGTAGTTGGCGCCGGCCTTCAGCAGGTTGAGTTCGTCGCTGCCGCGCGGTCCGTGCTCGCAGAGCCAGATGCGGCCAGTCACCGGATGCATCGCCATGCCCTGCGGGTTGCGGTGGCCATAGCTGAAGATTTCCGGCCGGGCGCCGGCGCGGCCGACGAAGGGATTGTCCGGCGGGATGGTGCCGTCGTCCCTTAGGCGCACGACCTTGCCGCCGAGGTCGGCGAGGTCTTGGGCGCGCTGCCTCTGGTAGCGCTCGCCCGCGGTCACGTAGACCAGCCCGGCCCGGTCGAACGCGATGCGGGATCCGAAATGCAGGCCGCCCGATGTGCGCGGCAGGGCCTCGAACAGGCGCTGCACGCCGACCAGGGCGTTGTTTCGGAACTGGGCCCGCGCCAGGACCGTCGCCGCGCCACCCTCGCCTTCGCCGGAATAGGTGAGGTAGAGGACGCCGTTCTGCGCGAAGCCAGGATGCAGGCAGATGTCGAGCAGGCCGCCCTGACCGCGGGCGTAGACCTTCGGGACGCCGCCGACCGGGCTGCGTTCCAGGCGTCCGTTGGCAAAAAGCCGCAGCCGGCCCGGCCGCTCGGTGATCAGCATCCGGCCGTCGGGCAGGAAGGCCATGCTCCAGGGCTGCTCCAGGTCGCGGCTCAAGGTCACCAGGCGATAGGAGGCTCTGGCGCTGCGGAATGGGTCCTGGGCGCGACCGATGGCAGGTGCGGCCAGCGCGACTGCCGAAGCGGCGAGAAAATGACGACGCCGTTGCAAGAAGCCCTCCTTGGAACAGGGATGCGCCGGGCTGGCGTGTCGGAGGCCGCACACTATACTTGAGCCATGCAAGCGCGGGACGTCCTGTCGTCGCCGCTTCGAGGGGAGAAATTCAGATGTCCAAGTCGATCCTGATCCACGAAAACGGCGGTCCGGAGAAGATGCAGCTGCACGACGTGGAGGTGGGTTCACCGGGACCCGGGCAGGTGAAGGTCCGTCACACGGCGATCGGCCTCAACTTCATCGACGTCTACACCCGTTCCGGCCTCTACCAGACGCCGCTGCCCAACGCCGTCGGCCGCGAGGCCGCGGGCGTCGTCGTCGAAGTCGGTCCGAAAGTGAAGGGTTTCAGAAAGGGCGACCGCGTCGCCTATTGCGGCGTGCTCGGCGCCTACTGCCAGGAGCGCCTGATGGGCGTCGACCAGCTCGTGCAGGTGCCGAAGGGCGTGAGCGACGAGCAGGCGGCGGCGATCATGCTGAAGGGCATGACGACCGAGTATCTCGTCGACCACACCGCCAAGGCCTGGCTGAAGAAGGGCGATACGATCCTGTTCCATGCCGCTGCCGGCGGCGTCGGCTTGCTGTTCGGCCAGTGGGCCAAGGCGCGCGGCTACAAGGTGATCGGCACGACCTCGTCGGCCGAGAAGGCCGCCCTTGCCAGGAAGAACGGCTACAAGTGGGTGATCGACTACACCAAGGAGAACATCGTCGAGCAGGTGATGAAGATCACCAAGGGCAAGAAGGTGCCGGTCGTGTTCGACGGCGTCGGCAAGGACACCTGGGCGGCCTCGCTCGACTGCCTGCGGCCGCGCGGCCTGATGGTGTCGTTCGGCAACGCCTCGGGCGCCGTGCCGCCGGTGGCGCTCGGCATCCTGAACACCAAGGGCTCGCTCTACGTCACGCGCCCTAGCCTCGGCGCCTACACCGCCACCCGCAAGGAGCTCGAGGCCAGCGCCAAGTCGCTGTTCAAGATGGTGAAGAGCGGCAAGGTGAAGATCGCCATCGACCAGCGCTATCCGCTCGGCGAGGCCGCGCAGGCGCATGTCGATCTCGAAAGCCGCAAAACCACGGGCCAGACCATCCTGGTCCCCTGAGCCGCGTCTCGGCGTCGCCATAGATGGTCATCGTCGGGCTGACCGGCTCGATCGGCATGGGCAAGTCCACCGCAGCGAAGATGCTGCGGCAGATGGGCGTGCCCGTGTACGACGCCGATGCCGCCGTCCATGCGCTGCAGGCGCCGGGCGGCGCGGCGCTGCCCGGCATCGAGGCGGCGTTTCCCGGCGTGGTGAAGCAGGGCGTGCTCGACCGACAGGCGTTGGGCGCGCGCGTCTTCGGCAACAAGGAGGCGCTGCGCCGGCTCGAGGCCATCGTCCATCCGCTGGTCCAGCGCCTGCAGCAGGCCTTCCTGCGCCGCGCCGCGCTGGCCGGCGAGAAGCTCGTCGTGCTCGACATCCCGCTGCTGTTCGAGGGGTTCGGCGAGCGCCGCGTCGACGCCACGCTGGTAGTGAGCGCGCCGGCGTTCCTGCAGCGTCGTCGCGTTATGGCGCGGCCCGGCATGACCGAGGAGAAGTTCGCCGGCATCCTGCGCCAGCAGGCGCCGGACGCGCTGAAGCGGCGGAAGGCCACCATCGTCATCCCGACAGGGATGGGTCTTGCCCCCACGCGCACCGCGCTGGTGCGAGCGGTGGCCGAACTGCGTCTGCGCCCCGGCCGCTTCTGGCCGCCCAACCCGTGGCGGGAACGATTCACAGCCCGGCTGGTGCGTGGCCGTCGCAAGTGAGGCCGCAACTGGGCTAGAAGACTCCGCATGCGTGAAGTCGTCCTCGACACCGAGACCACCGGCCTCGATCCGCTGGCGGGCAATCGCGTCGTCGAGATCGGCTGCATCGAGCTGGTGAACATGGTGGCCACCGGCCGTTCGCTGCAGCTCTATCTCAATCCCGAGATGCCGATGCCGGCCGGCGCGCAGGAAGTGCACGGCCTCACCGACGAGTTTCTGGCCGACAAGCCGCTGTTCGCCGACAAGGTGGACGAGCTGCTGGAATTCCTGGGCGACGCGCAGCTTGTCATCCACAACGCGCAGTTCGATCTCGGATTCCTCAACGCCGAGCTCGAGCGCGCCGGCAAGCCCAGGCTCGCCAACGACTATGTCGACACGGTCTCGATGGCGCGCCGCAAGTTCCCCGGCCAGCGGGCGAGCCTTGACGCGTTGTGCGAGCGTTTCAGCATCGACAATACCAAGCGCACCAAGCACGGTGCGTTGCTCGACTCGGAGCTGCTGGCCGAGGTCTACCTCGAGCTGAGCGGCGGCCGGCAGCGCGATCTCGGCCTCGCGCCCGAGATGGCGGCGACGGGTCTTGCAGGCTTCATGGCGACCAGGCGGCCTGTCCGCCCGGCGCGGCCGCACGCGGCGAGCCCGGCGGAGCTTGCCGCGCACGCCGAATTCCTGAAGAAGATCAGCGATCCGATCTGGCTGAAGGAGTAGCGCCGGAAAGGGTCAGGCGTGGCCGACGGGACCGTCGGCGATCCCCGGAATCTTGCCGCCATTGGCCTCGAGCTGCTGGCGGTAGAGCGCCACGAAGTCCACGGGCGCGATGTTGAGCGGCGGGAAGCCCGCCTCGCGCGTGGCATTGGCGACGATCGAGCGGGCGAAGGGGAAGAGCAGCCGCGGCGTCTCGATGAACAGCATGGGACCGTACGCCTCCTGCGGCAGCTCGCCGAGCGACACGGTGCCGGCATAGACCAGCTCCAGCATGAACAGCGGCTCCTGCTTGGGCGTGTGGGCCGAGGCCTCGATGGCCAGCGACACCTCGAAGGTCTTGGCATCGAACTGCCGGTTCGTGACCTGCACGTTCAGGGTGAGCTGCGGCTGCGTCTGCTCGATCAGGCTCTGAGGCGCGCGCGGGTTCTCGAAGCTGAGATCCTTGATGTACTGCCCGTGCATGGTGAGCGGCGCGGCCGGGCCTTGCTCCGGCTGCTGGCCTTCGGGCGGGGTGGACGGCGGAGGGGTGGTCGTCATGGCGCTCTTTCCACAAATTGCTGCGGCGCGGCGGTACCATGCAGGGCTGCACTGCACAAGATGCGGGCAGGATCAGGCCCCGGGCAATTGCCAAGGCTGCGGACCCCGGCGATGATGAAACATTGTCATTTTCGTGCTTTCACGGACCATGAATCGCTCATCCTCGCGCCCCCTGGTTGGAGTTTCGGCCTGTCTCAAGGAGAACGGCCGCGGCGGCTGGCACCACACGGTCGGCGAAAAATACGTCCAGGCAGCGGTCCGTGCGGTCGGCGGACTGCCGGTGCTGATCCCCGCCATCGGGTCGGAATTCGAGGACGAACAGGGCTTCGTCGAGGCGCTCGACCGGCTGCTCGACTGCCTCGACGGTGTCCTGCTGACCGGCAGCCCGTCCAATGTCGAGCCGCACCATTACGGCAAGGAGAGCCGCGACGGCACGCTGCACGACCCGGCCCGCGACGCCACGACGCTGCCGCTGATCCGGCACACCATCGCGCGCGGCGTGCCGCTGTTCGCGATCTGCCGAGGCCTTCAGGAAGTCAATGTGGCTCTGGGCGGCTCGCTGCACCAGCACGTGCACGAGGTCGAAGGCCGCCGGGACCATCGCTCGCCGAAATCCCCCGACATGGACGTGAACTATGCGCCGACCCACGACATCGACGTGGTCGAGGGCGGCATGCTGCATCGCCTGCTGGGTGAGCGCCGCGTCAAGGTGAACTCGCTGCATGCGCAGGGCGTCGACGTGCTGGCGCCGCGTGCGAGGCTCGAGGCGACCTGCTGCGAGGACGGCCAGGTCGAGGCCCTGAGTGTGCCGGACGCCCCGGCCTTCACCCTCGCCCTGCAGTGGCACCCCGAATACAAGGCGCTCGAGAACCCGGTCTCGATGAAGCTGTTCGACGCCTTCGCCGCCGCATGCCGGGCGCGCATGATGGCGCGCTCGCGACCACCACTGCGCGCAGCAGCCGAGTAGCTACGGCTTGTAGCCCGAGGCGTCGACCACGGTTTTCCATTTCACCGCGTCGGCGCGGCGCAGAGCGTCGAACTCCTCTGGAGTCGTGGTGCGTGGCTCCAGTCCGAGCTGGATCAGCCGGTCACGGATTTCGGCTGTCGCCACGATGGCCGCGACCTCGCGATTGAGGGCATCGATCACCGGCCGCGGCGTGCCCGCAGGAGCGAAGAAGCCCAGCCAGCTGTCGCCGACGATGTCCTTGTAGCCCAGCTCGACGAAGGTCGGCAGGTCGGGCGCCGCGAGCGGCCGGCGCGTGCCGGACGTCGCGAGGATGCGGATGCGTCCCGCCTTGTGGTGCTCGAGGAAGTCGGTGAGGGCGCCGGTGCCCGACGGGATCTGGCCGGCGGAGAGATCGGACACGAGCGGCGCCGCCCCGCGATAGGGCACGGCCTGCAGGTCGACGCCCGTTGCGCGTGCCAGCAGGACGCCGAAGAAGTGCGGCAGGCTTCCCATTGCGGTGGTGCCGTAGCTCGCCCGCTTGGGGTTGGCCTTGGCCCAGGCGATGAATTCGTCGACCGTCTTCGGGCCGAGCTGCGGTCCAACGGCAAGTGCGAGCTGAAAGGTGCCGAGCAGCGTGATGGGCGCGTGGTCGACGAACGGGTCGTGGTTGAGTTGCGGGAAGGTGAGCTTGGCCATCACCGCCGGCGCAATCGGGGCCAGCAGGATCGTCGTGCCGTCAGGTGCGGCGTTCTTCAGGGTCTCGCCGGCTACCGTGCCGCTGGCGCCGGCCTTGTTCTCGACGATGAAATTGCGTCCGGTTCGCTCGCGCAGCTTCTCCGCCACCAGCCGGGCCTGAACATCGGTGCCGCCGCCGGCAGGAAAGCCAACGAGAATACGGATCGGGCCGGCCGGCAGCGGGCTGGACGGCTGGGCCTGACCCCAACCGGGCAGCAGAACAGCTCCGACGCCAGCCAAGGCCGCGCGTCGGCCGATGCGATTTGTCACGATGCTCCTCCCTGAAGCTTTTCGGGCACTGTGCTATCGTGTTCGCCTTCCGGTCAACCGATGTCAGGCGCCATGACGACCACGGCCACCCGCAACAACGCCCGCCGCGACTTCTACGAGCGCATCAGCGGGCTTTCGATGGCACCGCTCTGGGAGTCGCTGCACCAGCTCGTGCCGCCCGCGCCGGCGCCGAAGTACGAGCCTGCGCACTGGGACTACGACAAGGTGCGGCCGTTCCTGATGGAGTCGGGCGGCCTGATCACCGCCAAGGAGGCAATCCGCCGCGTCCTGATCCTGGAGAATCCGGCGATGCCGGGCAGCGCCTGCATCACGCCGACGCTCTATGCCGGCCTGCAGCTCATCCTGCCGGGCGAGGTGGCGCCCAGCCATCGCCATAGCCAGTCGGCGCTGCGCTTCATCGTCGAGGGCGATGGCGCCTACACCGCCGTCGACGGCGAGCGCACGATCATGCACGAGGGCGACTTCGTCATCACGCCGACCTGGACCTGGCACGACCACGGCAACGACTCGTCCAGGCCGATGGTGTGGCTGGACGGGCTCGACATTCCGATGGTGGCGCTGTTCAACGCCGGCTTTTCCGAGAACGGCGAGACCGATTCGCAGACCGTGACCACGCCCGAAGGCACGTCCGACGCCAGGTTCGCCAGCGGCCTGCTGCCGGTTGACTGGAAGCCCAGCCGGCAGACCTCGCCGATCTTCAACTACCCCTATGCGCGCACGCGCGAGGCGCTGCACGGCCTCACCAAGGCGGGGCCGCCCGATCCCTGCCACGGCTACAAGCTGCGCTACGTCAATCCCGCAAGCGGCGGCGCGCCGATCGCCACCATGGGTACCTTCATGCAGCTCCTGCCCAGGGGGTTCGCGACGGCGCCCTATCGCAGCACCGACGGCACGGTGTTCTCGGTCGTCGAGGGCACGGGCGAGAGCCGCGTCGGCAACATGGTGATGCGCTGGAAGAAGCGCGATCATTTCGTCGTGCCGAGCTGGGCCAAGGTCGAGCACCGCGCCGACAGCGATGCCGTGCTGTTCTCCTTCTCCGACCGTCCGGTGCAGGAGAAGCTCGACCTGTGGCGCGAGGATCGCGCCGGGAAGTAGCCGGTCAGCGGGTCAGGAGGATCTGACCCTGCCAGTTGCCGTGGTTCCAGGTGATGCCGCCAAGGGTGCGCAGATCGTCGGAGACGACGAGCCGGTAGCGATCGAGCCCGATGACCGTGTTGGGATCGTCCTTGCGCGTGCCGTTCAGGGACACCGTGCGGGCGGCGAAATCGGCCCGCCCCGAAACGTGCTCCACGGCGCCCAGGTCGAGCTTCGCCTGCTCCTCGGCTCGCGGTGACCGCTTGAGGACCCAGGCAAAACGGCCCTCGGCCTTGCCGTCCGGCGCCACACTCAGCGTCAATGTGGCCGTATAGAGATAGCCTTTCGCGGAGGTCCACTGACCGCGCCATGTGCCCGACAACTCGGCCGCGGTGAGCGGCAGTACCTCGGTCTGGGCGGCGGCGGGCGTCAGGGCGGGAACGAGAGCGACCAGCGTCAGAAGCGCTACGAGGATGGACCGCATCGCGACTCTCCCTGCTAGGCGACCCGCTTCTTCTGGGCCGCGACGGAGCCCGCGCACTGGTCGGGCGGCAGCGGACGCAGATGGGTGTCGTAGGCATCGGCGAACTCGGCGCGCCAACCCTGGCCGCCGCGCTGGTACATCGACACGAACAGCGTGCAGGCGTCCGACTGGTAGCGCAGCACGCGCGCCGGCCCGTCCTTGCGATCGAGTTGCGGGGCGCCGAACAGGGTCGCAAGCTGCGCCTCGTCGAGACCCTTGATGCGCTCGGGCGGAATCGGCGAGCCGGCGTTGCGCGAGCTGAACACGCCCTTCTCGCCGGCGCCCAGCGAGTAGTCCTGGCTGCCTCCCGTCTGGCAGCCCGTCAGCAGCAGGACGGATACCAGCACCCCAAATCCCCTTTTCATGAAGGCAAGCTTACCGCGACCCCGCCGGTGGATGAAAGGGCGGCCGCAGGCTTTGCGCGACATGGACCATCGCCGCCACGCCCAGCACCGGCACGATCAGGTTCAGGACCGGGATGGTGCCGAGGAAGACAATGACGATTCCGGTCAGCCAGAGCGTGCCGACATTGGCCTTGCGCCAGGCCCGAACCTCGGCCGGGTCGCGGCGGCGCAGCGCCACCTGCTCGTAGTACTCGCGGCCGGTCAGCCAGCCGTTGACGCCGTAGAACAGCACCGCGCCGAGGCCTGCGATGAACAGCGCCGCCAGGTAGAAGGGCAGCATCACCAGGTTGACGGCGATCAGGGTCAGCAGGAAGACGACGCCCGACCAGATGCCGGTCCACAGCGGGATGCCGCGAGCACGGCCGAGCTGCGGGTAGTGCGTGCCTTCGACGATGTCGGCGATCTTCTCGAGGAAGATCGAGATCACGATACCGAAGCTTGCAGGGAACAGCATCAGCGCCAGCACGGCGACGGCGCCGCCTCCCAGCCAGCGGATGACCTCGTTCACCCAGCCCCACTGGAAGGTGGCGAGCGACTGCAGCGCCCACCACGCCAGCACGCCCAGTGCGATCTGCAGGACGAGCGACAGCGCCAGTGATTGCCAGACGATGCTGCGCAGCCGGGGATCGCCCAACTGCTGCACCGCCAGTTCGAAGGCACGAATCACTTGTCCTGAGCCCGCAGGGCGAAGGATCTCACTGCGGCCCCACGATGCCGGCTTGCTTCAGTTCGCCGATCTCCTTCGCCGAAAAGCCGCGCTCGCCCAGCACCTCGTCGGTATGTTGGCCGCGCTTGGCGGCCGGCCCCCTGACGCCTTCCTTGGTGCGCGAGAAGCGCGGTGCGGCGGCGGGCTGCGGGAAGCCCTGGACGTCGACATAGGCGCCGCGCGCCTTGGCGTGCGGATGGTTCGGCGCCTCCTTCATGGTCAGCACCGGCGCGAAGCAGATGTCGGTACCTTCCATGATCTGGCACCACTCGTCGCGCGTCTTGGTCTTGAAGATGCCGGCCATGCGGCTCTTGAGCTGCGCCCACGCCTTGCGGTCCATCTGTGCCGGCAGCGATTCGCCCTTGAGGCCCGTCTTCTCGAGCAGCAGATCGTAGAACTGCGGCTCGATCGAGCCGATGCAGACATGCTTGCCGTCGCTGGTTTCGTAGGTGCCGTAGAAGTGCGCGCCGCCATCGAGCATGTTGCTCTCGCGGTCGTCACTCCACAGGCCTGCGCCCGCCATGCCGTAGATGCCGCCCAGCAGCAGCGCCGCGCCGTCGACCATGGCGGCGTCGACCACCTGTCCCTTGCCCGAGCGCTGCGCTTCCAGGAGCCCGCACACCATGCCGAAGGCGAGCAGCATGCCGCCGCCGCCGAAATCTCCCACCAGGTTGAGCGGCGGCATCGGCCTGTCCTTGGCGCCGATCGCATGCAGCGCGCCGGTCAGTGCGATGTAGTTGATGTCGTGCCCCGCCGCCTTGGCGAGCGGGCCGTCCTGACCCCAGCCGGTCATGCGGCCGTAGACCAGCTTCGGGTTGCGCTTGAGGCAGACATCGGGCCCCAGGCCCAGTCGTTCGGCGACACCCGGGCGGAACGGCTCCGTCAGCCCGTCAGCCTTCTCGATCAGGCGCAACACGACCTCTATGCCTTCCTTCTTCTGCAGGTCGACGGAAACCGAGCGGCGGCTCCTGTTGTGGACGGCGAACTTCGGATCGGCGAGGCGGTCCATGACGTGCGCCTTGGTGCGGTCGACGCGGATCACGTCGGCGCCCATGTCGCCCAGCATCATCGAGCACATCGGGCCGGGGCCGATACCGGCCAGCTCGACGATGGTCAGTCCCGACAGCGGACCCGCCATGATTTTCCTCCTGCAGAATGCGCGATTTTCCAATGCGGCAATGGTAGCCGATGGGTTCGGCGTTACAAAACCCGTCCCCCGGTCTAAAGTCCGCGCCGCGAGAGAGACGGTCGGAGGAAACAGGATGGGGTTGGGCCGTATTGTCGTCACGGCAGCGCTTGCATTTGGCCTCGCGGGAGGCGCCCTGGCGCAGCAGGCCGCGCCGCCACCCAAGGAGTACAACCAGCAGTTCCTGGTGCCCGGCTCATGGTTCCATGGCGTGCACGGGCTTGCCTTCAACAAGGACGACCAGCTCTTCGCAGGCTCGGTGGTTGGCCAGACGATCTACCGTGTGCAGGTCGATTCCGGTGAAGTCGATCCCTTCATCGATCACAAGGCCAACGGCATGGCCGACGACATCGCTTTCGCCGAAGACGGCACGATGGCGTGGACGGCCTTCCTGATCGGCAAGGTCTACATTCGCAAATCCAATGGCAAGACCATCGAGGTCGCGCACGGGCTGGGCGGCCCCAACTCGATCGCCTTCGGCAAGGATGGCCGCCTGTTCGTTACCGAGGTCTTTCTGGGCGATGCGCTCTACGAGATCGATCTCAAGAACGTCGACAAGCCCGACTTCAAGCCGTTCGCCAAGAACGAGCTGCGCAAGGTCGCCGACAAGCTGGGCGGTCTTAATGGCTTCGAGATCCACAAGGATGACGGTTTCCTCTACGGCCCGATCTGGTTCAAGGGCGAGGTCGTCAAGGTCAACCTCGAGACCGGCGCCGTCGAAGTTGTTGCCTCGGGTTTCAAGATCCCGGCTGCCGCCAACATCGATCCGCAGAACCGCGACAATCTCTACGTCGTCGACACCGGCACCGGCGGCATCTGGAGCGTCAGCTTGACCAGCAAGGCCAAGCGTCTGATCGCCTCGATGAAGCCCGGCCTCGACAATCTCGCCTTCGATTCGCGCGGCCGCCTGTTCGTGACGTCGATGACCGACAATGGAATCTATCACGTCGACAAGCAGACCGGCTCGTGGCGCACCATCGTCGAGGGCAAGCTTGCCATGCCAGCCGGTCTCGCCGTCAGCACCGACGGCGGCAAGGAGACGGTGCATGTGGCCGACGTATTCAGCTACCGCACCGTCGACGGCTCGACGGGCGCGGTCACCGACGTGCTGCGCGTGCATGGCGAGACGCACGCCTATCCCACCGGCATCTCCGTCGGGCCGAAGCACACGCTGCTTTCGAGCTGGTTCTCTAACACCGTCGAGAAGGTCGATCGCAAGACCGGCAAGTTGGTGGCGACGCTCGGCGAGTTCGCCGCGCCCGTCGATGCGCTGGAGACCGCCGACGGCACGATGTACGTGGCCGAGTTGGCCAGCGGCAACCTCGTGAAGGTGAGCCCCGATGGCAAGAACCGCAGCATCGTCATGAAGGAGCTGCGCGGCCCCGTCGCTCTGGCGCAGGGCCCGGGCCATGTGGTCTATGTCACGGAGATCGCGGCCGGCGCCGTCAGCCAGATCGATGTCGCCACGGGCGCGCGCAAGGTCGTGGCCGACAATCTCGCCGGGCCCGAAGGCATCGACGTCGGACCCGACGGCCGCCTCTATGTCGCCGAGGTCGGCCAGAAGCGGGTCGTCGCCATCGAGCCCGCGACCGGCAACAGGGTCGTGATCGCCTCCAACCTCGACATCGGCCTGGAGCCGTTTCCCGGCGGTCCGCCGGCCCTCATGCCGACCGGTGTGGCTGTTGGCCGGTCGGGCGCCGTCTACGTCAGCGGCGACAGGCGTAACGCGCTCTACAAGCTGACCCCTCCCGCACGGTAGCGAGTCCACCATGGCCGGCATTCCCTTCATCAAGGATTTCACGTGTGAGTACGGCGCGGTGATGGAGGTCACGCCGCTGATCCGCCGCGTCGTCGCCAACAACCCGAGCCCCTTCACCTTCAAGGGCACGGGGACCTACATCGTCGGCCGCGGCAACGTGGCAGTGGTCGATCCCGGCCCCGACCTGCAGGAGCATGTCGATGCCGTGCTGCGCGCTGTGCGCGGCGAGACGGTGACGCACATCCTGGTGACGCATACGCATATCGATCACGTGCCGGCGACGCCGGCGCTCGCCAGGGCAACCGGTGCCAAGGTCTACGCCTTCGGGCCGCATCCCCGACCGCCGGCCGGCGAACACGCCGAGGAGGCGGGCGACCTCGCCTTTGCGCCCGACGTGAAGCTTGCCGATGGCGAGGTGATCGAGGGCAAGGGCTGGACTGTCGAGGCCGTCCACACGCCCGGACACATCTCCAATCATCTCTGCTTTGCGGTGAAGGAGGACAAGGCTCTGCTCTCGGGCGACCATGTCATGGGCTGGTCGACGGCGGTGATCTCGCCGCCGGACGGCAACATGGCCGACTACTTCGCCTCCCTGCGCAAGCTGCTGCCGCGCGACGAGGAGCTGTACATCCCGACCCACGGTGCGGAGATCCGCGACCCCAAACCGTTCGTGCGGGCCTATATCGAGCATCGCCTGGCTCGCGAGGCGCAAATCCTCGCCCGTCTCAACGAGGGGCCGCAGACGATCCTCGAGATGGTGGCCAGGAACTATGCCGACACGCCCATCCACCTGCACAAGGCGGCCGGCCGCTCGATGCTGGCGCACCTCGTGCAGATGGTGAAGGACGGGCGCGTCCGCAGCGGCGACGGCCGCGCCGCGATCGACTCGACCTATCGGTTGTAGGAGACAGCGACATGGACATGAAGCTCGCCGGCCGCACCGTGCTGATCACCGGCGGCAGCCGCGGTATCGGCTTCGCCTGCGCCATGGGCTTCGCCGCCGAAGGCTGCGCCGTGCACATTGCCTCGCGTTCGAAGGAATCGCTCGAGGCGGCGCGGGAAAAAATCCGCGCCCGCCACAACGTGCCGGTCGAGATCCATCCCGCCGACTTCTCCAAAGGCGACACCGCGCGTGCCGTCGTCGAAGCGGTGGGGCACGCCGACATCCTGGTGAACAATGCCGGCGCCATCCCGCGCGGCGACATCTTCGGGATGACCGAGCCGAAATGGCGCGAAGCCTGGGAGCTCAAGGTGTTCGGCTACATCAACGCCACGCGCGCCATGCTGGAGAAGTTCTATGCCCGTAAGAAGGGCGTCGTCGTGAACGTCATCGGCCTCGCCGGCGAGAGCTACAACTACGACTATGTCGCGGGCACCATGGGCAATGCGGGCCTCATGGCCTTCACCCGCGCCGTGGGATCGCGCAGCGTCGATCACGGCGTGAGGGTCGTGGCGATCAATCCGCCCGCCACCCGCACCGACCGCATGCTGACCCTGCTGCGCGGCCAGGCCGAGCAGAAATGGGGCGATCCTGAGCGCTGGCCACAGCTTACGAAGCACCTGCCGTTCGGCCGCGCCGCCGAGCCGGACGAGGTGGCCGACCTCGCCGTGTTCCTGGCGTCGGACCGTGCGAGCTACATCAGCGGTGTCGTGATGACCCTCGACGGCGGTCAGGCCGCCAGGCACTAAGGCCGCACTTCTTCCACAAGGTCGGCGCATGACGCGGGCGACCGAGGCGCCGATAGTGTCGGCAAAACGATGACCCACGCTCCCTCGACTGATCTCGAACACGCCCACGCGCTGTTGCATTCCGTCTTCGGCTTCAACGACTTCCGTCCCGGCCAGGAGGAGATCGTACGCGCCGTGCTGGCCGGAGAGAACGTGCTGGCTGTCATGCCGACAGGCAGTGGCAAGTCGCTCTGCTATCAGCTCCCGGCCATCGCGCGGCCGGGCCTCACGCTGGTCGTCTCTCCGCTGATCGCACTGATGCGCGATCAGGTGCGGGCGCTCACGGCGGCGGGCGTCGCGGCCGGCAGCCTCAACTCCGGCAACGAGCCCGCCGAGAACGCCCGTGTCACCGGCCTGCTGCGCCGCCGCGAGCTGCGCCTGCTCTATGTGGCGCCCGAGCGGCTGGCGCGGCCCGACATGGTCGAGATGCTGGCCGAAGCGCATGTCGCGATGATGGCAATCGATGAGGCGCACTGCGTCTCGCAATGGGGCCACGACTTCCGGCCCGAGTACCTGACGCTGGGGAATCTGGCACGCCAGATCGGCGGCCATCTGCAGACCATCGCGCTGACGGCGACCGCCGACGCGCCGACCCGCGGCGACATCGTCGACAAGCTGTTCGCCAGGGAGCCGCGCGTCTTCGTGCGCAGCTTCGACCGGCCCAACCTCAGGCTCGCCTTCCGGCCCAAGGAGCGCTCGACGCGCCAGGTGCTCTCCTTCGTGCAGGCCCATCAAGGCGAGAGCGGCATCGTCTACTGCGCCTCGCGCCGCAAGGTCGAGGAGCTGGCGGAGTCGCTCGCCGCCGCCGGCGTGCGCGCGCTGCCCTACCATGCCGGCCTCGACAAGGCGGTGCGCGACGCCAACCAGGACGCCTTCCAGCAGGAGGACGGCGTCGTGATGACCGCGACCGTGGCCTTCGGCATGGGCATCGACAAGCCTGACGTGCGCTTCGTCTGCCATGCCGACCTGCCGGCCAACGTCGAGGCCTACTACCAGGAGATCGGCCGCGCCGGCCGCGACGGGCTGCCCGCCGACACGCTGACGCTCTATGGCCTGGGCGACATGCAGCTCCGCCGCCTGCAGATCGAGCAGGGTGATTCGTCGGACGAGCGCAAGCGCATCGAGCGCCAGCGGCTGGGCGCGCTGCTGTCGCTCGCCGAGGCGCCGCGCTGCCGCCGCCAGACCCTGCTCGCCTACTTCGGCGAGCCGTCGGAGCCGTGCGGCAACTGCGATCTCTGCCAGGAGGGCGTCGAGCTGTTCGACGCCACCATCGACGCGCAGAAGGCGATGTCGGCGATCGTGCGCACCGGCGAGCGGTTCGGCATGGAGCACCTGGTCGCCATCCTGACCGGCGACCTCACCGACAACGTGCAGAAGTACAATCACGAGAGGCTGCCGACCTTCGGCGTCGGCAAGGATCGCAAGCCCGCGGAGTGGCGCTCGATCTTCCGCCAGCTCTCGGCCGTCGGCCTGATCGCGCAGGACATGATGGAGCACGGCCGCTGGTGGGTCACCGACGCGGGCTGGCGCGTTCTGAAGGGCGACCAGCGGATCGAGCTGCGCAAGGATTTGTCGTCGGGTGCGGCGGCCAAGGGCTCGCGGCGCAAGGCCGCGGTCGCGACGATCGTGGGCGATGCCGACACGATGCTGCTCGATGCGTTGAAGGTGCTGCGCACCAAGCTTGCGCGGGCGCAGAACGTGCCGGCCTACGTTGTCTTCTCGGACCGCACGCTGGCCGAGCTCGCCACCCACCGCCCGGCGACGCCGCGGGCGATGCGCGAGATCCACGGCATCGGCGACGCCAAGCTCGAACGCTACGGCGCCGCCTTCCTCGAGGTCATCACAGCAACGGCATGACCCGCCGCACACGCTCATCGCGCAGCCACAAGCCGCTCCAGAAAATCAATCCGAGCCAGACGCCGAACAGCGTGTGGGTCACCAGCGGATCGCCGAGCCTGAGATGGCTGGCGATGGCGCCGCCCATCAGGCCGGTCAGCAGGATCGCGCCCAGCAACGCCGTGCGCGGCCAGGCGTAGAGGGCGGTGCAGGCGAGCGTCACCACACCCAGCAGGCGCGCGAACGAGTCGGTCGTCGGGTAGCCGAGCTCCTTCAGGCTGTCGGTCACCGGCTGGATCGGCACCAGTTTGATGGCGCCGTCCATGAGCAGGAACAGGATGGCGAGGCCGCTTAGCAAGCGGCCCGCCCAGAGGCTGCGCGTGGAAGTCACGGTCAGCCCTTCTTCTGCGGCGCGCCCATCGACCACAGCACGCCGAACGGGTCGCGGAACTGGCCGTAGCGATCGCCCCAGAACATGTCCTGCACCGGCAGGACCACCTTGGCGCCAGCCTTAACGGCCTTGTCGAAGGCCGCGTCGACGTCGGGCACGGCGAGGTGGAGCGTGAAGCCCGCGGGCTTCGCCCACGGATGCCCATGCTCCGGAAAGGCGTCGGCCAGCATCAGCGAGCCGCCGTTGATCAAGAGATGGATATGCAGGTGGCGGCCCTTGTCGTCGGGCGGCATGCGCATGACTTCCCGGGCGCCCAGCGCCTTGACGTAGAAGTCGGCGGCCTTGGCGGCGCCCTCGACCGAGAGGTAGGGGCAGGGGCCACCAAGCACGGGCGGTTGGGCGACGGGCGGATTGGCAGTGGTCATGATGTCTCCTTGGTTGGTGTCATTCCCCAAGGACGAACGACCGGCGACCGTCCCGACATTGCCGGGAAATAACTTTCGGTCCGTGCCCGCCGACTGGTCGGCGCAGGGGCCGTGCACGCTAGCGGGCGGCCTGGATGCGCTCGAGCAGGATCCGGTGGCGGGGATCGGGCACGAGCTTGGGATGGAGCGGTTGCAGGAGGCTCGAAAACGAGTCCTTGTCGGTATCGGTGATGAACTGGACGCCACCGGCTGCGAGCTTCTCGCGGGCGGCGGCTTCCTCGTCGTCGGACAGCTTGCGGAAGTAGGGCACCGAATCCAGGGCGGCCTGCCGGATGATCTTCTGGTCCTCGGCCGGGAGCAGATCCCACACGCGCTTGGAGAAGACGACGACCGCCGGCGGCGCGGTGTGCTCGGTCAGGCTGTAGACCTTGGCGGTCTCGAAGTGCCTGGAGGCCAGGTACGAGACGATATTGTTCTCCGCCGCGTCGATCGTGCCCGCGGCAAGCTGGGCCTGCACCTGGCCGTAGGGCAGCGGCACGGGTCGGGCGCCGAGCGCCTGCATCACCTGCATCATTGCGCTCGACGGCTGCACCCGGACCCTGAGGCCCTTGAGCTCCGCCGCCGTCCGGATCGGCCTGGAAACCGTGTAGATCGAGCGCGCGCCGACATCATAGAAGCAGAGGCCGACCAGGCCCTGCGAGGTGAGCGAGGCCAGCAGGCTCTCGCCGACCGGGCCGTCGAGCACGCGCCGGCGATGAGCAGTCGAGATGAACAGGAAGGGCAGGGTCGGCACGATCATGGCCGGCGCCGCGCCATGCAGGGCGGATGCACTCAGCCGGGCCATGTCGAGTGTGCCGGTGCGCAGTTGCGCGACGGTGAAGCTTTCGGAATCGCGATCGGCTGCCCCAAGGTCTCCGATCCCGAGCCGGCCGCCGCTGCGCTGGCGCATCAGCCGGTCCATGTAGGCCACCGCCCGGACCGCCGGATGATCGCGGGATTCCACGTCCGACGACTGGAACTGACGCGCATGAGAGGCGCCGGTGTGAAGCAAGGCGGCCAAGGCGACGGCGAGCAGCGGTAGGGAGGCCGTCATGGAGCGGATTCGCCTCGCAAGGCCTGTCTGGCAGGACGCGGACATGCTGCGCCTCCGTGCGGCTGGCATCAGCCGATCATACGCAACCACCACCCGTGACATGTCGCCCGGCAACAGTGGACGCATTTTCGGGAAGAGTCAGCCGCTATCGAGTCAAGCGGTCGAGGTGCTGGCGGATGTGGGCCGCTTCGGCGGCTGTGTTGGCGAGCGAGATGGCCCGGCCGAACGCGGCGCGGGCCTCCTCGGGGCGCGCGAGCTGTTGCAGGAGCGCGCCCTTCACGCCGTGGAAATAGAAGTAGCTTTCCAAGCGCCCGGCCAACGGCTCGATCATCTCCAGCGCCGCTTCGGGCCCCTTCACCTTGGAAACCGCGACTGCGCGATTGAGCGTCACCACCGGCGAAGGCTGCAGGCGCTCGAGGTTGGCGTAGAGCAGGTCGATCTGCACCCAGTCAGTATCCTCGGCACGTTTGGCCCGGGCGTGAAGCGCGGCGATCGCAGCCTGTACCTGGTACGGGCCGGGATTGCGATGGCGCATCGCCTTGTCGATCAGCGCCAGCCCTTCCGCGATCCTGGGCAGGCTCCACAGGCTGCGGTCCTGGTCCTCCAGCAGAACGACGTTGCCGTCCCTGTCGAAGCGCGCCTTGGCCCTCGCCTGCTGCAGCAGCATCAGCGCCGTGAGGCCCATGATCTCAGGCTCGGTCGGAAACAGCCGCAGTAGCAGACGCACCAGCCAGATCGCCTCCTCCGCCAGCGGCTTGCGGGCCTCGGCCTCGCCGGCGCTGGCCGAGTAGCCCTCGTTGAAGGTGAGGTAGATCATGGCCGCGACAACGGCGAGCCGCTCCGCGCGTTCGACCGCGCCGGGCGTCTCGAAGGCGATGTCGCCCCCAGCGATACGCGCCTTGGCGCGCGTGATGCGCTGTTCCATCGCCGCCTCGCCGACCAGAAAGGCGCGCGCGATCTGCTTCACCGAGAGCCCGCAAACGACGCGCAAGGCGAGCGCGATCTGCTGCGTCGCCGGCAGGTCGGGATGGCAACAGATGAGCAGCAGCCTGAGGATGTCGTCCTTGTAATGTTCGCCGTCCAGCCGCTCGGCCATGGGCGTTTCGACATCGTCGAGATCGGACAGCACGGCCTCATCGGGCAGCGTCGTCTGCCTGGCGCGACGGCGGACATCGTCCATCGCCGCATTGCGACCGACCATGATAAGCCACGCCGCGGCATGGCGTGGCGGGCCGTTCTGCGGCCAGGTCTTGACCGCCCGCAGGCAGGCTTCCTGGAAGGCTTCCTCGGCCGTATCGAGATCGCGGAAGTAGCGCAGCAGGGCGCCCATCACCTGGGGCCGCGCCGACACCAGAACCGGATCGATCCAGCCGATGTCGGTCATGCGGCCGGTTTCTTCGCGTCGGGGAGCCGGCTCGCGTGCAGCTCGGCGACCGGACGGATCTCATAGCTGCCGGTGCCGGGATTGGCCTTGGCGAGGTCCTTCGCCGTGTCGATCGCCGCCTCCAGCGAGGCGCAGTCGACGATGTAGAAGCCCAGCAGCTGCTCCTTGGTCTCCGCGAACGGCCCGTCGATCACCATCTCCTCGCGGCCTTTGCGGAGGGTCGTCGCAGCCGTGGTCGGCAGCAGCCGGGCGACCGGGCCGAGGCGGCCCTGCTTGGCGAGCTTGTCTTGGACGGTGTGAAGCCTGGCCATCGTCTGGTCGTGATACTCCTTGGACCACGAACCGACGGCTTCCTCGGAATTGTAGCAAAGGATGGCGTAGAGCATTGGAACGGGCCTCTCATTACCTAGGACGTAGCAGCACGCCGCCTGCCGACAGCCCGGCGGCAATAATTCGGGTCATTCCGCGTCGGACGAGATCGGATTCTCGAAAGGCGTGCCGGCCTTGAGAATGCGGTATCGGCCGTCCCGTATCTCCGCGCCGGTCACGATACCGGTGCGGGCGCTGCCGCCGTCGAGGCCGAGGCGATCGCCCTCGAAAGCGTGCGGATCTTCCATGCCGCTGATCGCCCGGTGCTTGTCGGGCGGCGTGTGGCCGTGCACCACCAGAGTGCCGCCGAAACCGTGCTTCCAGTCGAGGAAGCCGTGGTTGATCCAGGCCCAGCGCGCTTCGGTGAAGATCAGCCACGGCCTGGCCAGGAACTCGTCCTGGTCGGCATGTGGGTCGAGCCCGCCATGGACGAAAAGCGTGTTGCCCAGCCGCACGTGCGAGCGCATGCCCTGCAGGCGGTGCACGATGTCATCGCCCAATGCCTCCTTGAGCAGCATCTGGTCGGCATGGGCCGCTGCATGGCCGGTCCTGGCGGACATCTGGTCGAGCGTGACGTGGCCGCCCATGCGCCTGGAAAGCCACATGGTCTCGGCCTTGTGGGCATGCGGGCCGCCGATCACTGCCAGCATCATCATGATCTCATGGTTGCCCATCAGCCGGTCGACATGGTCGACGCCGTGGGCGTCCTCGTCGCGCGCCCACAGCTCGAGCACCCTCGGGCTGTCGGGCCCTCGATTGATCATGTCGCCGAGATAGACCAGCCGGCGCTTGCCCTGGGCGTCCTTCGCCAGCGAGGCGATCGAACCGAGCAATGCGTCGAGTTCGTCGGCGCAGCCGTGCACGTCGCCGATGGCGAACACGGTCTCGCCCATCACGTCGAAGGGTGCGGGTTTCCAGTCGGAGATGGCGACGGGGTGGCTCATGGCGCGATGCTAGCCCCATCCGGCAGGGCGCTCCACCGGCGCCTGCATGTCGCGCTAGCGGGCGTCGTTCTCGCGGATGAAGGAGCGGACGCGCGGCATGATCTGCTCGCGCCATTTGCGGCCGTTGAAGATGCCGTAGTGGCCGACCCGGGGCTGCTCCCAGTGGACGTGGCGGGCGCCCGGGATATTCGGGGTAAGCGCGTGCGCGGCCTTGGTCTGGCCGACGCCGGAGATGTCGTCGAGCTCGCCTTCGACCGTCATCAGTGCGGTCTCGATGGCCGCCGGATCGATCTTGCGGCCGCGGCTAACCCATTCGCCCCGTGGCAGCAGGTGCTCCTTGAAGACGACCTGGATGGTCTGAAGGTAGAACTCTGCGGTGAGGTCCATGACCGCGAGGTATTCGTCGTAGAAGGCGCGATGGCCGTCTGCCGAATCGTCGTCGCCTTTGATGAGATGCTCGAACTGGCGCATGTGGGCGTTCACGTGCCGGTCGAGGTTCATGCTGATGAAGGAGGTGAGCTGCAGGAAGCCCGGATAGACGCGGCGCAGCGCGCCCGGATAGTTCAGCGGCACCGTCGAGATGACGTTCTGGCGGAACCACATCATCGAGTTGCGCATGGCGAGGTCGTTGGGAACCGTCGGGCTGACGCGGGTGTCGATGGGGCCGCCCATCAGGGTGATCGACTTGGGCTGGCGCGGGTCCCCGGCCTCGGCCATCAGCGCGGCGGCGCCCATCACAGGCACCGAGGGCTGGCAGACGGCGATCACGTGCACGTCGGGGCCGAGATAGCGGCAGAAGTCGGCCACGTAGTCGATGTAGTCGTCGAGGTCGAAGTTGCCCTGGGCGAGTGCAACTTCGCGGGCATCGACCCAGTCCGTGATGTGGACGTCGTGGTCGGGCAGCAGCGCCTCGACGGTGCCGCGCAGGAGCGTGGCGTAGTGGCCGCTCATCGGCGCCACGACGAGGACCTTGGGGTCGCGCCGCGCCGTGTCGCGGCGGAACCGCACCAGCCGGCCGAACGGCCGGGAAAGGAGGATCTCCTCGTTGACCGCGACGGTGTCGTTGCCGACCGTCGTCGTGGCGAGGCCAAAAACCGGCTTGCCGTAATTCTGCGTCAGGCGCGCTACGATCTCGGCGCTCGCGGCGACGGACTTGCCGAACCAGGTATCGGACCACGGATTGTACGGGCTGGAATAGGCCTGCTCGAGCGCGTTGGCCCAAAGACGGACCGGCGTCGCGAGATGTCGCTGGAATTCGTACGCGTGATAGAGCATTCGGGCGCGGATTGTACGCTCGGGCCCGGGCTTGTCACTTCAATAGTGCGGTGCACAAACCATGCGTAATCAACGACTTAAGTCGTACTCACAGCAAACGCCCCACAGCATTTGCGATCTGCTCGGCCTTGGCATCGTGCGTGAAGTGGGTGACGAACCGGCCGTTGCGGTCGAGCAGGTAGACGATTGACGAGTGGTCCATCAGATAGGGTCCGCCGTCCTTGCCGGGGACCTTCTGGTAGTAGACCCGATAGGCGCGCGCCACGTCGGCGATCTGCTGCGGCGTGCCCGTGAGGCCGATGATGGTCGGACCGAAGTTGGGCACGTAGCCCTTGAGCAGCGCCGGCGTGTCGCGCTCGGGATCGATCGTGATGAAGACCATGTTCACCTTCTTCGCGGCGTCGGGGCCGAGCTTCTCGACCGCCGTCTCCATCAGCAGCAGCGAGGTCGGGCAGACGTCGGGGCAGTAGGTGAAACCGAAGTAGATGAGGGTCGGCTTGCCCTTGAGCTGATCGCTCGAGTACGGCTTGCCATCCTGGTCGACCAGGGCAAAGGGGCCGCCGATCGAGGGGCCGCCGCCGCGCGTGGCGTCCCAGGCGATCCAGCCGGCGGCGAGGGCGAGAACTCCGATCCAGACGCCGAGCAGCGCCTTCATGGTCCGTGACATGGCGCGGAACATGGGCCGGCCGGAGCGGCTCGACAAGCCGGGCGCCTCGTCGCACAAGCACACGTGATGACGGGACGCATCCTGGTGCTGGGTGGAGGCTTCGCTGGCCTGTGGAGCGCGCTGGCCGCCGCCCGGGCCCGCGAGACATTCGGCGCCGCCGGGCTAGAGATCACACTGTTGAGCGATACGCCCTTCCATTCGATCCGCGTGCGCAACTACGAGGCCGACCTCTCGGACACGCGGATCGCCCTCGACGACGTGCTGCGGCCGGTCGGCGTCGGCCGCCTCGAAGGCATGGTGAGCGGCGTCGACGTTGCCAATCGAAATATCCGCTACAGCGCCGAGGTCATCGGCTACGACCGGCTGGTCTTCGCGCTGGGTAGCCAGCTTGCGCGTCCGCCAGTCCCGGGTCTTGCCGAGTACGGCTTCGACGTCGACACCTACGCCGCCGCCATGCGGCTCAACGGGCACATTGCGAGCCTCGGCAGGCCCGCCTCCTCGACCGTGCTGGTCGTCGGCGGCGGGCTCACCGGTATCGAGACGGCGGCCGAGATGCCGGGCAAGCTGCGCGCGGCCGGCGTCGCCGTTCCGCGCGTGATCCTGGCCGACCATGCGCCGCGCATCGGTTCCGACATGGGCGAGGGCGCCGTGCCGGTCATCGAGGAGGCGCTGGGAGCGCTGGGTATCGAGACGCGCGGCGGCGTCTCGGTTGCCGCCATCGACGCGGCCGGTGTGACGCTTGGCGACGGCGAACGCATCGCGGCGAAAACGGTCGTGTGGTGCGCCGGCATGCGCGCCCATCCGCTCGCGGCGCAGTTTCCGGTGGAGCGCGACCGGCTGGGCCGTCTGCCGGTGGAGCCGACGCTCAAGGTGAAGGGGCTGGCCGCCGAGTTCGCGGCGGGCGACGTGGCGTCGTTCCTGATCGACGGCACGCATTCGAGCGTGATGTCCTGCCAGCACGGAAGGCCGATGGGCCGCTTCGCCGGCCACAACGCGGTCTGCGACCTGCTGGGCAAGCCCCTGCTGCCGCTCGAGATCGACTGGTACACCACCATCCTCGACCTCGGGCCGTGGGGCGCGCTCTATACCGAGGGCTGGCAGCGCAAGGTGGTGTCGGCCGGCGCGGCCGCCAAGCGCACCAAGGAGATCATCAACCGGGTGCGCATCTACCCGCCGCGTTCCGGAGACCGGCAGGCGATCCTTGATGCGGCGGCACCGACGGTGCAGACACCTCCAGTGCGGTTCGACTGAGAAGGGAAGAGCGATGTTCTACGATGCAGCCAAGCGTGACCACGGCCTGCCGCAGGATCCCCTGAAGGCACTGATCGTGCCGCGGCCGATCGGCTGGATCTCGACAGTCGACGGGCAGGGCCGCGTCAACCTCGCTCCCTACAGCTTCTACAACGGCGTCAGCGAATTCCCGCCGATGGTATACTTCGCCATCACCGGCACCTACGGCGACACCCCGACCAAGCACAGCCGCATGAACGCCGAGGAGACCGGCGAGTTCGTGGTCAACATGGTGGCCGGCAGCCTGAGCGAGAAGATGAACATCACCACGGCGATGGTGGCCTACGGCATCGACGAGATGAAGCTCGCGGGGCTGACGCCCGCGCCCTGCCGCTTCGTGAAGCCACCGCGGGTCGCCGAGTCACCCGTGGCCCTGGAATGCAAGTACTGGAAGACCATCGAGCTGCCGGTCGAGAAAGGCCACGAGGAGAAGCGTGGCTCGATCGTGCTGGGGCAGGTGGTCGGCGTGCACATCGACGATTCGATCCTGAAGGACGGCAGGGTCGATATCATGTCCTTCAGGCCGGTCGCCCGGCTGGGCTACAGCGAATACACGACGACCGACAACGTCTGGAAGATGCGCCGCCCCGACGATCCGCGCTATCAGTAGGCCGAGACACCAATGATCTTCTACGACCTAACCGGCGCGGACCGTGGCAGGATGGAGATTCCGTTCACGGCGCTGGTCGTGCCGCGTCCCATCGGATGGATCTCGACGATCGACGGGCAAGGCAGGGTCAATCTCGCGCCCTACAGCTTCTACAACGCCGTCAGCGGCTCACCACCGATGGTCTACTTCTCGACCACCGGCACCTACGGCGACAACCCGACCAAGCACTCCAGGCGCAATGCCGAGGAGACGGGCGAGTTCGTGGTCAACATGGTGAGCGCGGAGCTCGCCGAGGCAATGAACGTCACGACGACAATGGTCGACTACGGCGTCGACGAGATGAAGCTGGCAGGTCTCGCCCCCGCGCCGTCGCGCTTCGTCCGGCCGCCGCGCGTCGCCCGCTCGCCGATCGCGCTCGAGTGCAAATACTGGAAGACGGTCGAGATGCCTGCCGAAGAGGGCCGCGAGGACCATCGCGCGACTGTCGTGTTCGGCCGCGTCGTCGGCATCCACATCGACGAGGCCATCGTCAAGGACGGCCGGATCGACACGCTGGCGTTCAGGCCGGTCGCGCGCCTGGGCTACAGCGAATATACGACGACCGAGAACGTCTGGAAGATGCGCCGACCCGACGAACCTTGAGGTCATCGACTTTCAGGCTCCTCTCCCCCGCCAGGGGGATATGAGGAAGGTTAGCTCCGCACCACCGGCGCCACCGAGCGCGCCATCGCCAGCACGCGCTTGTCGGCCATGGCCTCGCCCATCAGCATGAAGCCGACCGGCAGTTCACCGGCGGCATGGCAGGGCAGGCTGATGGCGCAGCGGTCAAGGAAGTTGCCGACCGTGGTGTTGCGCAGCAGCAGCAGGTTCTTCCTGGTGAAGCCCTCCGGCGTGGCCACCTCGTCGAGGGTCGGCGCCACGATGGCGCAGGTCGGCATGACGATGGCGTCGTAGTTCGAGGTGACGGCCGAGACGCGGCGGCAGAGATCGGCGCGCCGGCCCAGAAGCTCGATGTAGTCGGCTGCGCTCATGTCCCTGCCGCGCAGGATGCGCGGCGCCACGAGCTGGTCGTAGTCGTTGTGCCGGCGCGCGATCAGGTCTTTGTGCCAGGCATAGGCTTCGGAGGCGGCGAACCCGCCCTTGGCGTTGATCGCGGCCAGCTCGTTGAGCTGCGGCAGGTCGATCTGCTCGATCTTGACGCCCTTGGCCGCGAGCGCCTTGCAGGCGCGCTCGAAGGCCTTGGCGACGACCGGATCGAGATCGTCCATCACGAAATGCATCGGAACGGCAAAGCGCACGCCGGCAAGCGGCGCGGCGTCCGGCACCGCGATCGGTCCGTTTGCGAGCTCACCGGCAAACACCGCGTCGACGATGGCGCAGTCCTCGACCGAGTTGGCGATGGGCCCGATGGAATCGAGCGAGGTCGAGAGCGGCACGACGCCGTCGATCGGCACGCGCCGCGCCGTCGGCTTGAAGCCCACGAGGCCGCAGACCGCGGCCGGGATGCGCACCGAACCGCCGGTGTCGGTCCCCAGAGCAACGACGGCCATCCGGTCGGCGACGGAGACGGCGCCGCCTGAGGAGGAGCCGCCCGGCACGCGCTTGCGGTCGGCGGGGTTGCCCGGGGTGCCGTAGTGCGGGTTGTAGCCCACGCCTGAAAACGCGAACTCGCTCATGTTGGTGCTGCCGACGATTACTGCACCGGCGGCGCGCAGTCTCGCCACCACAGGCGCGTCGGCCCTGGCCGGCGGGGCATCGGCGAGCGCCTTCGAGCCGGCCAGCGTCGTCTCGCCAGCCACGTCGCAGAGGTTCTTGATCGACACGGGAATGCCGGCGAGCGGAGACGGCACAAGGCCCGCCTTGCGCAGGGCATCGCTGGCTGACGCTGCCGCCAGCGCCTGCGCTTTCCAGACCTTCACGAAGGCGCGCCTGCCCTCGCCCTTGGGGTCCTCGATGCGGGCGAGGGCCTCTTCGGTGAGCTTGACTGAGGTGGTGCGGCCGGCGGCCAGGTCCGCGGCGAGTTGCCCTAAGGTCGGATTCTTCGTCGGATTGGCCATCGGACTCCTTGCGTGTTCCCTACTTGGCGCGGTTCTTCACCAGATCGTCGACCACCATCGGATCGGCGAGCGTGGACGTGTCGCCGAGGTTGCTGAAGTCGTTCTCGGCGATCTTGCGCAGGATGCGGCGCATGATCTTGCCCGAGCGTGTCTTGGGCAGGCCCGGCGCCCACTGGATGACGTCGGGCGTGGCGATCGGGCCGATCTCCTTGCGTACCCAGGCAACCAGCTCCTTGCGCAGCTCCTCGGAGGAATGCTGCCCGGCCTTGAGCGTCACATAGGCGTAGATGCCCTGGCCCTTGATGTCGTGCGGAAAGCCGACCACGGCCGCCTCGGCCACCTTGGTGTTGCCGACCAGAGCGCTCTCGACCTCGGCCGTGCCGATGCGGTGCCCGGACACGTTGATCACGTCGTCGACGCGGCCGGTGATCCAGTAGTAGCCGTCCTCGTCGCGGCGTGCGCCGTCGCCGGTGAAGTACTTGCCGGGATAGGTCCTGAAGTAGGTGTCGATGAAGCGCTGGTGGTCGCCGTAGACCGTGCGCATCTGGCCGGGCCAGGAATTGACCAGGCAGAGGTTGCCCTTGCAGGCGCCCTGGAGCTCCTTGCCCTCGGCGTCAACCATCACCGGCTGAACGCCGAAGAACGGCCGGGTCGCCGAGCCGGGCTTGAGGGCCGTCGCGCCAGGCAGCGGCGTGATCAGGATGCCGCCGGTCTCGGTCTGCCACCACGTGTCGACGATCGGGCAGCGGCCGTCGCCGACCACGCGGTGGTACCACAGCCAGGCCTCGGGGTTGATCGGCTCGCCGACCGTGCCAAGCAGGCGCAGGCTCTTGCGGGTCGCCTTCTTCACCGGCGCCTCGCCCTCGCGCATCAGGGCGCGGATGGCGGTGGGTGCGGTGTAGAAGATGTTGACCTGGTGCTTGTCGATCACCTGCCAGAAGCGGCTGGAGTCGGGGTAGTTGGGCACGCCCTCGAACATCACGGTCGTGGCGCCGTTGGCAAGCGGTCCGTAGACGATATAGCTGTGGCCGGTTACCCAGCCCACGTCGGCGGTGCACCAGAAGACATCGCCATCGTGATAGTCGAACACGTACTGGTGGGTCATCGAGGCAAAGACGATGTAGCCGCCCGTCGTGTGCAGCACGCCCTTGGGTTTGCCGGTCGAACCCGACGTGTAGAGGATGAAGAGCGGGTCCTCCGCAGCCATCGGCTCGGGCTTGCAGTCGGCCGGTACTTTGGCGGCGATCTGGTGCCACCACACGTCGCGCTTGGCGTCCCAACCGACCTTGCCGCCGGTGTGCCTGACTACCAGCACCTTCTTCACGCCCGGCGCCTTTTTCAGCGCCTCGTCGCAATTGGCCTTGAGCGGCACCGGCTTGCCGCCGCGCAGGCCCTCGTCTGCGGTGATGACGATGTCGCTTTCGCAGTCGACGATGCGGTTGGCGAGGCTGTCGGGCGAGAAGCCGCCGAACACCACCGAGTGGATGGCGCCGATGCGCGTGCAGGCGAGCATGGCGAAGGCCGCTTCCGGGATCATCGGCAGGTAGATCGTGACCCGATCGCCCTTCTTGACGCCGAGCTCCCTCAGTGCGTTGGCCATGCGGCAGACTTCGCCGTGCAGCTCGCGGTAGGTGATTTTCCTGGACTTCGATGGGTCGTCGCCTTCCCAGACGATCGCGACCTGGTCGCCGCGCCTCGCGAGATGGCGGTCGACGCAGTTGGCGGAGACGTTCAGCACGCCGTCGTGGAACCAGCGGATGTGGACCTGGCCGTTGTAGTCGACGTCGCGCACGGCACCGGGGCTGTACGGCTTGATCCAGTCGACCCGCTTGCCGTGCTCGCCCCAGAACGTGGCGGGGTCCTTGATCGAGGCCTCGTACATCGCCTTGTACTTGGCGTCGTCGACATAGGCGCGCTTGGCCCAGTCCGGGCTGACGGCGATCACCTCATCGGCCATGGAATTCCCTCCCGTTTGGGCTTTGTGCCCTGAATTGCCTGCGTTTTAGCGCGCCGCCGCCGCGCTCGGCAATTCGACTTTGGGCGTCATCCGGTGGCCCCCCCTTATTCGGTGAACCACGTCGTGAAATCCTGGATCGGCGCGCGCTCGGTTATGAGGTTGTTGGGGATGGCATCGGGGTCGGCGTAGCCCAGCGCCAGGCCGCAGATCACGACCTGGTCGTCGGGGATCCCGAGCTCGCGCCGCACCACGTGCTGGTAGCGGCTGAAGGCGGCCTGCGGGCAGGTGTGCAGGCCCTTCTCGCGGGCGAGCAGCATGAGCTGGTCGAGGAAGATGCCGCAGTCGATCCACTGGCCGTCGCCCATGCGCCTCTCGATGCAGAGGATCATGCCGACCGGCGCGTCGAAGAATTCGTAGTTCTTGCGGAACTGCTTCAGCATGCCGGCGGCGTCGCCCTTCGGCACGCCGAGTAGGGTGTAGAGCTGCTTGCCGACCAGCTTGCGCCTCTGGTCGTAGACCGGCGTGAACTCCCTCGGATAGATGTCGTATTCGCTGCCCGGCCCGTTGTCGCCGGTGTCCATCGCCTTGAGAATCGCGGCGGAGAGTCGCTTCCGCGCGGCACCCATCGTCACGTAGAGCTTCCACGGCTGCAGGTTGCCGTTCGACGCCGCGCGGTTTGCGGTCGAGACGATCCACTCGATGTCGGCCTTGGCGACCGGGTCGGGCTTGAAGGCGCGCATGGAGCGGCGGGAGTTGACGGCTTCGGACACGCGCATGGACGACTAGCTCCGGCTGAGATGGCGACGCAGGAAATCGAACAGCTTGCGCCGCGCGGCGGCGTTCTGTTGCTCCGTGAAGTAGTGCGTGGCGCCGGGGACCACGAAGGTCTCGGCGTCCCTGCCGTGATTGCGCAACGCTTCGGCCATGGCAAGCGATTGCGTCACCGGAACGTTCTCGTCGCGGTCGCCGTGGATCAGCAGCACCGGCGTGTCGATCTGCGCAACGCGCAATATCGGAGAGCGAACCGGCAGGCCCTCCGGCCCGCAGAGGTCGTCGAGGTAGTCGCGCATGAAGGGATTGGCCTCGCGCCAGCGAGCGAGATCGGTGGGGGCGAAGAATGCGGCGACCGCGCGGATCGGCGGCTTGTGGGCGGCGGCCAGCAGCGCGACCTGGCCGCCCATCGAGGCACCGACCAGGCCGATGCGCTCGCGGTCGACCAGCGGCCGCTTGGCCAGCCAGTCTATCGCCGCCAGCACGTCGAGCGGCTGGCGCAGGCCCTGGTCGTTCTCGCCTTCCGAGCCCAGCCAGCCGCGCAACGACAGCGCAAGGGCTGCATAGCCGTTGGCCGAGGCGGCGCGCCCCAGCCCGACCATGTTGTGGGCGTGTCCGGCGAAGCCGTGCAGCAGGATCAGCGCGGGATAGGGCGGCTGGCCGGCCTGCGGCTTGAAGAAATAGCCGCCGAGCGTCACGCCATGGCCCGGCACGCGCACCTGCTCGGCATCGGCGATGTCGGGCAGCTCGTCCCAGCGATGCATGACCTCGATCGGCACGCCGTCGGGATCGCGGAAGCCCACCGAGTAGTAGCCGGGCGCGAGATAGTCGAGCTCCTGCGGCTTCTGGATGATTTCCGCGCCCGCGTCGCGCAATGCGGCATAGACCTCGTCGACTTGGGCGCGGCTCTCGGCCGACACGGCAAGCCACAGCGCGCCGGGTCCGTAGGAGACGCCGTCCTTGGCCTGGCGCATTACGAAATGATCGTAGCCGCGCGACCACATCACGCGATCGGGGCTCGCCCAGACGCGATGGAAGCCCAGCATCGGCAGCCACAGGCGATGGAAGGCGACGGAGCGCGCGAGGTCGCTCACTTCGATGGCGGCGCCGGCGAAGGAGGGCCTGGGCCGCATCAGCTCGGCTCCAGGCCCAGCTCGAGAAGCTCATCGCGCCGCAGATGCTGTTCGCCCGCGAGGAAGAACTCGTCGAGCTGCGGCGGCTTCACGCGCGTGCCTGCCAGCATGGCATGCGCCTGCCCGCGGTGATGCGTCTGGTGCTGGAACAGGTGCTCGAGCACCGAGATCACGGTCGTGGGCGGCGGGGTGCGGTTGGGCCGGGGCAGCACGATCGTCCCGGCCAGCGACTGCTCGGTCTGGCGTTCGCAAAAGGCGAGGAGACGGCGGTCGCTCGCGATCTGTGCGTCATGGAGCGAGGCGGCGTCGACGAAGTCGGGCTGCGGGTCGTGGTAGCGGTCGAGCACCGTCGGATCGCGAAGGAGCGCGTCGATGTAGTAGGTGTCGACCCAGAGGATGTGGTTCAGCGTGGCGCGCAGCGAGGGGAAGAAGCTGGTGCGCGGTGCGGCAAACTCCGCCTGCGTCAGTGCCTTGCACGCCGTCAGCAGGCGGTGATTCGCCCAGATGTTGTTGCGGGCCATGGCGACGGCATGCCCGGTGAGCCCCGTCGCCATGGTTCCCTTGCCTCCGGCGTCAGGCCGCCTGGGCCAGGTTGCGCAGCACGTAGTGCAGCACGCCGCCGTTCTTGAAGTAGCCGACCTCTTCCGCCGTATCGATGCGGCAGGTCAGCGTGATCGTCTCGCTGGCGCCATCGGGGCGGTGGATGGTGAGCGGCACGTCCATGCCGGGCCGGAGCTCGCCGTCGATGCCGCCGACGTCGAATGTCTCACGGCCGGTGAGGTTCAGTGTCTTGCGCGTCATGCCGTCCTTGAACTGCAGCGGCAGCACGCCCATGCCGACCAGGTTCGAGCGATGGATGCGCTCGAAGGTCTCGCAGACCACCGCCTTGACGCCCAGCAGGTTGACACCCTTGGCTGCCCAGTCGCGCGACGAGCCGGTGCCGTATTCCTTGCCGGCGATCAGGACCTGCGGCGTGTGCTCCTTCTTGTAGCGCATCGCCACGTCGTAGATCGGCTCGGGCTGGTCGGTCGTGTAGTGGTGCGTGAAGCCGCCCTCGATGCCCGGCACCATCTCGTTCTTGAGACGGATGTTGGCGAAGGTGCCGCGCATCATCACCTCGTGGTTGCCGCGGCGCGTGCCGTATTGGTTGAAATCCTTGGCCTCGACGCCGTGCTCCATCAGGTACTTGCCGGCCGGGCTGTCCTTCTTGATCGAGCCGGCGGGCGAGATGTGGTCGGTCGTGATCGAATCGCCGAACTGGCCGAGCGGGCGGGCGCCCTTGATGTTGCCGAGCGCCGCCGGCGTCCTGCCCATGCCGTCGAAGTAGGGCGGGTTGCGCACGTAGGTCGAGTTGTCGTCCCACGCGTAGGTGAGGCTCGGCTTGGTCTTGATGCCGCGCCAGAACTTGTCGCCCTTGAAGACGTCGGCGTAGCGCTTCTTGAAGGCCTTGGCGGTGACGAACTTGTCGACCGCTTTGGAGACTTCCATGTTCGAGGGCCAGATGTCCTTGAGGTAGACCGGCTTGCCGCCCTTGCCGATGCCGATCGGATCCTTGGTGATGTCGATCTTCATCGAGCCGGCCAACGCATAGACCACCACCAGCATCGGCGAGGCGAGGTAGTTGGCGCGGGTCAGCGGATTGACGCGACCCTCGAAGTTGCGGTTGCCCGAGAGCACCGAGCTAACGACCAGGTCCCCGTCGCCGATCGCCTTGGTGACCGGATCGGGCAGCGGGCCGGAGTTGCCGATGCAGCTCGTGCAGCCGTAGCCGACCAGGTTGAAGCCGATCTTGTTCAGGTCCTTCGACAGGCCCGCCGCGTCGAGATACTCCGTAACGACCTGCGAGCCCGGCGCCAGCGAGGTCTTGACCCACGGCTTGACCTTGAGACCCGCCTTGACCGCGTTGCGGGCGATCAGGCCGGCACCCAGCATGACGTAGGGGTTCGACGTGTTGGTGCAGGAGGTGATGGCGGCGATCACCACGTCGCCGTGGCCGAGGCTGTAGTCGGTGCCCTCGCAGGCGATGCGCTTGCCGTCGTCCTTGCGGTCGAATTCCTTCTCCATGTTGGCGACAAACTGCTGCGCGGCATCCGACAGCGGCACACGATCCTGCGGCCGTTTCGGGCCGGCGAGGCTCGGCACCACGTCGCCGAGGTCGAGCGACAGCGTGTCGGTGAACACCGGCTCGGGCGACTTCCTGGAGCGCCACAGGCCCTGCTTCTTGGCGTAGGCCTCGACCAGCTTGGCGGCCTGACCGCGGTTGGTGGTCCGGAGGTAGCCCAGCGTGATCTCGTCGACCGGGAAGAAGCCGCAAGTCGCGCCGTACTCGGGCGCCATGTTGGCGATGGTGGCACGGTTGGCCAGCGGCAGCTCCTCGAGGCCCTCGCCGTAGAACTCGACGAACTTGTTAACCACGCCCTTCTTGCGCAGCATCTGGGTGACGGTCAGCACCAGGTCGGTCGCCGTCGCACCTTCCTTGAGCTTGCCGGTGAGCTTGAAGCCCACGACGTCGGGGATGACCATCGGCTGCGGCTGGCCGAGCATGGCGGCCTCGGCCTCGATGCCGCCGACGCCCCAGCCCAGCACGGCGAGGCCGTTCACCATCGTGGTGTGGCTGTCGGTGCCGACCAGCGTGTCGGGGTAGGCGATCGTCTCCTTGCCTTCCTTCTTGGTCCACACGACCTGCGCCAGGTACTCGAGGTTGACCTGGTGGCAGATGCCGGTGCCCGGCGGCACGACGCGGAAATTGTCGAACGCCATCGCACCCCAGCGCAGGAACTGGTAGCGCTCGAGGTTGCGCTCATACTCGAGCTTCACGTTGGCCCCGAAGGCGGCGTTGTTGCCGAAATTGTCGACGATCACCGAATGGTCGATCACGAGGTCGACCGGGACCAGCGGGTTGATCTTCTTGGCGTCGCCGCCGAGCTTGCCCATGGCGTCGCGCATGGCGGCGAGGTCGACCACGGCCGGGACGCCGGTGAAATCCTGCATCAGCACGCGGGCGGGCCGGAAGTTGATTTCCTTGGCGGACTTGCCGCTGTTCTTCAGCCAGCCGGCGAACGCGGCAATATCGGCCTTCTTGACCGTCGTGCCGTCCTCGTGACGCACCAGGTTTTCCAGCAGGACCCGCAGCGAGAACGGCAGGCGGCTGAGGTCTCCGACCTCCTTCTCGACCGCCTTCAGGCTGAAGTAGGTGTAGCTCTTGCTGCCGACCTTCAGCGTTTTGCGGGCCTTGAAGCTGTTGGGATGGGCGGCGGCCATGTCGGTACTCCTGGAAGGTCGGTTTTGTGCGGACGGGAGGCAAAATAGGGGCATGCACGCACGCAGGCAATCGGCGGATGCGAGGCGCCGGCCGTTGTGCCAGATTGCCCCGATGCAACGTCAAATAGTGCAGATTTTCGGGTTTTTTGCCGCCCTCCTGGCGCTCTCGGGCGAGACGTTGGCGCAGCGTAATGCGGTCGAGTCGTGGGACCCCAGCGCGCGCGACTTCGGGCCGGACGGCGGCGCGGGATCGGGCCCTGCCAGAAACGCCACGGCCGCCCGAAACACCACCCTCGAGTCGCTGAACAAGATCCTCTCGGCATCGCAGCTTTCGGCCTTCGACCGCTCGATCTACCTCAGCATCCGCGCCTTCCAGCTCAGCCGCCTCGGCCGCGAGGCCGACAGCCAGAAGGACATCGCCGAGATGGGCAAGGTCCTGCCGGGCGGTTGGCAGGTCATTCTGTCGACCACGATGCCCGGCCTTGCCGGCGGCGGCGACCGCGCGGCCGCGTTGCGTACGCTCGACAGCGCTTTGCAGCGCAAGCCCGGCGATCCCTCGCTGATCATTGCCCAGGCGCAGGTTTACATGCAGATTGCCGACTTCCAGCGCGCGCTCGGCCTGCTCGACACCGCCCTTGCCGGCGCGCAGACCGCCGGCGAGCGCCGTTCGGCGTTCTATTTTCGCGGCCACGCGAATTTCAACCTCGGCAACTACGGCCAGGCGGCGAACGACTTCGACGCCACCCTGGCCGGCCGGCCGACCTTCCGGTCGAAGTTGTCTCCGCTCCTATGGCGCTACGCCGCCCAGGTACGCGCCCGGCGCGACGCCCGCACGGTTCTCGCACGTGACGTCGGCGCGGAGAGCCTCAACGAGTGGCCGGGCCCGATCGTTCGCTTTCTGATGGGCAAGGGCACGGCAGGCGAACTCGAAGTCGCGGCAGAGTCCGACGAAGCAGCCAAGCGCGCCAACGGCAAGTGCCCGGCAGCCTTCTTCATTGCCATGGATGCGGCGCGGCGCGGCGACAAGCAGAAGGCGCGCGAGCAACTCCAGCTCGCACAGGCCCGCTGCCCCACCGTGTCGGAGCTCAACTGGGCGGCGGCCAGCGAGCTGAAGCGACTTTAGTCAGCCGGCGAGCGCCAGCGGCGAGATGAAGCGCGCGATCTCGGCGAGCACGTAGGCGGGCTGCTGCAGGTGCGGGCTGTGGCCGCAGCCGGGCACCAGCCGGGTCTCGCAATAGCCGCCGACCTTGCCCGCGATGATGCCGAGCTGCAGCTCGCTGCCGTATTCGTCGTCCTCGCCCTGGATGGCCTGCACGGGCACGAGAACACCCGGCAGCCGGCCGTTGGCGTCCATCGGCTCGAAGCCTGGCGCCAGCCAGGCGCTCGACCAGAGATGGAACGCGCCGTCCACGTCGTCGTGGTACCTGGTCAGGCGCTGTCGCAGGTCGCCGGCGGCGAAGGCGTCGCGGGCGCGCGCGATCGCCCCGACGCAGACCGGCTCGTTGATCGCATGTGCGGCGATCGTCACCACCGCCCGCAACGGCCCGGGATCGCGCGCCGCGTAGTTCAGCGCGATCGTACCGCCGTCGCTGTGACCGACCAGCACGCAGTCTTCGACGCCGAGTGCGGCGAGCAGCCGCGGCAGGACGAGGTCGGCTTCGATGTCCATGTAGCGGGTGCCGGGGACTGACGGCCATCCGCTCGAACGGCCGTAGCCGGTGCGGTCGTAGACGATGCCGTGGCAGCGCGTCGCGTCGCAGAGCTTCTGCGGGAAGTCGCGCCACATTTCGACGCAGCCCAGCCCCTCGTGCAGGAACACGAGCGTTGTCCGTTCGAGCCCGTCGTCCTGTGCCGGGTACAGGCGGCGCACGCGCAGGCTGCGATCGCCGAGATCGATGCGTTCGTCGGGAGAGGGCATCGGGCTCTTTTCGGGATGCTCCGGGCCGCGGTCAAGGCGCGCCTCCGTGGCGGCCGGCAGCTTGACCGCTGTGAATTGCCTGTGGCTATCTGCTTTGCGGAACCGCCGCAGCACAAAACCAACGAACGGCGGACTTCAGGAGCAGGGCAGGGATGACGACGGGGACGGCCTCGACCGCTACCGACGTGCAGGACACGTTTCCCAAGCGCTTGGCGGTGCTTGCGCGGACTCGCGCCGGTCAGCCGGCCTATCGGGAGAAGGAATACGGCATCTGGCAGTCCTACGACTGGGCCCATGTCGCACGCGAGGTCGGCCTGCTGGCAGCCGGCCTGGCCGATCTCGGCTTTCGTCGCGCCGACCGGCTGGTCGTGGTGGGCGACAACCGTCCCAGGCTCTACTGGTCGATGTGCGCGGCGCAGTCGCTGGGTGGCGTGCCGGTGCCGGTCTATCAGGATTCCGTCGCCGATGAACTCGCCTACGTCGTCGAGCATGCCGGCGCCCGCTTCGCCCTCGCCGAGAACCAGGAGCAGGTCGACAAGCTTCTCGAGATCCAGAAGAAGGTGCCGTCGCTCGAGACCATCATGTACGTCGATCCGCGCGGCATGCGGCACTACCAGGGCCTGCCGTCCTGGGTGGAAGTCCAGGAACGCGGCGCCAAACGGCTCGCCGCGGAGCCTGACGTCGTGTCCTCGGAAGTCGCCAAGGGGCACGGCAGTGACGACGCCATCATGCTCTACACATCCGGCACCACCGGCCGTCCCAAGGGTGCGGTGCTGAGCTACGACAATCTCGTCTGGGCGGCCGAAGCGGGCGCGGCGTTCGACGGCCTCAGGGCCGGCGACGAGCTGCTGTCGTACCTGCCGATGGCCTGGGTCGGCGACCACATCTTCTCCTATGCCCAGGGCTATGTGGTCGGCCTGGTCGTCAACTGCCCCGAATCGGCATCGACGGTGATGACCGACCTTCGCGAGATCGGCCCGACCTACTACTTCGCGCCGCCGCGCGTGCTGGAGAACCTGATCACCCAGGTGACCATCCGGATGGAGGACGCGGGCCTGCTGAAGCGTCGGATGTTCCAGTACTTCATGGGACTCGCGCGCCGCGTCGGGCCGTCGTTGCTCGATGGCCGGCCGGTGTCCGCGGTCGACCGCCTGCTCTATGCGCTGGGCAACCTGCTGGTCTACGGGCCGCTCAAGAACACGCTCGGCATGAGCCGCGTGCGCGTCGCCTACACGGCAGGCGAGGCGGTAGGACCGGAGATCTTCAACTTCTATCGCGCCTTGGGCGTGAACATGAAGCAGCTCTACGGCCAGACCGAGGCCTCGGTGTTCGTTACCATCCATCCCAACGGCGAGGTCTTCCCCGATACGGTGGGCAAGCCGGTCTCCAGCGTCGAGCTCAGGATCGCCGAGTCGGGCGAAGTGCTCTACCGCAGCCCCGGCGTGTTCAAGGAGTACTTCAGGAATCCCGAGGCGACCAACGACACCAAGACGCCCGACGGCTGGGTGCACACCGGCGATGCCGGCTACCTCGACGAGCGCGGCCACCTGCGCATCATCGACCGCGCCAAGGACGTCGGCAAACTGAACGACGGCACGCTGTTCGCGCCGAAGTTCCTCGAGAACAAGCTCAAGTTCTTCCCGCACATCAACGAGGCGGTGGCGTTCGGCCACGGCCGCGACTTCGTCGCCGTGTTCGTCAACATCGACATGACCGCGGTCGGCGACTGGGCGGAGCGGCGCAACATCGCGTATGCGAGCTACCAGGAGCTGGCGGCGCGACCCGAGGTCTACGACCTGATCGAGGGCGAGATCGAGCAGGTCAACCGCGACCTGGCGGGCGATCCGCGCATGTCTGGTGCCCAGATCCGCCGCTTCCTGATCCTGCACAAGGCGCTGGAAGCCGACGACGGCGAGCTCACGCGAACCAACAAGGTGCGTCGCGGCTTCATCGGCGAGCGCTACAAGCCGCTGGTCGACGCGCTCTACGATGGCTCGGCGAGCGCCCACATCAAGGTCGACGTCACGTTCGAGGACGGGCGCAAGGGCACGATCGAGGGTGACGTCGCGGTGCGCGACGTGGCGCCCCAGTCGGCGCTGAGGAAGGCGAGCTGACCCCATGAGTTCGCGTTCCCGCGTCTTCACCGAGACCCTGTTGTCGGTCGAGAATATCAGCCTCTCCTTCGGCGGCGTGAAGGCGCTGACCGACATCAGCTTCGACATCAGGAAGGGCGAGATCCGCGCCATCATCGGACCCAGCGGCGCGGGCAAGTCGTCGATGCTGAACTGCATCAACGGCTTCTATCACCCGCAGCAGGGCGCCATCACCTACAAGGGCGTGCGCCGCAGCCAGATGCGCTCGCACGAGGCGGCCGAGCAGGGCATCGCCCGCACCTTCCAGAACATCGCACTGTTCAAGGGCATGTCGACCCTCGACAACATCATGACCGGCCGCAACCTGCGCATGAAGACCGGGCTCTTCTGGCAGGCCCTGCATCTCGGTCCGGCGCAACGCGAGGAGATCGAGCACCGCAAGGTGGTCGAGGAGATCATCGACTTCCTCGAGATCCAGCACATCCGCAAGGTGCCGGTCGGCCGGTTGCCCTATGGGCTGCAGAAGCGGGTCGAGCTCGGCCGTGCGCTGGCCGCCCAGCCCGAGCTGCTGCTGCTTGATGAGCCGATGGCCGGCATGAACATCGAGGAGAAGCAGGACATGTGCCGCTTCATCCTCGACGTGAACGACGAATTCGGCACGACGATCTGCCTGATCGAGCACGACATGGGCGTGGTCATGGACATCTCCGACCGGGTCGTGGTGCTCGACTACGGCAAGAAGATCGGCGACGGCGTGCCCGATGAGATCAAGAGCAACCAGGCGGTGATCGACGCCTATCTCGGGGTGAGCCACTGATGTTCGTCATGGTCTTCCGGACCGCGGGCGTCCCGCCCGCTCATGATCCCGTGGCGCGCGAGACGCGCGCGGTCCGCATGAGGGCATCATGCTAGGCCCGTTCCTCGAAACCCTGATCGGCGGCCTGCTGACCGGCGTGCTCTATTCGCTGGTGGCGCTGGGATTCGTGCTGATCTTCAAGGCCTCCGGCGTCTTCAACTTCGCGCAGGGCGCCATGGTGCTGTTCGCCGCGCTCACGATCGCGCGGCTGAGCGGCGAGATCGACAACAAGGAGGTCCATCTCGCGAACTTCGTCGTGGCGGCGGCGATCCTCGGCGTCGCGCTGGCGCTGGTCGCCTGGTACGCGTGGCGCGAGTATGTGGCGCGCGGCGCGGGGCCCGGCGAGCGCCGCAAGATGCAGCTGTTGGCGGCGGTCGGCGCGCTGGCCGGCGCCGCCGCCGCCTATGCCTACGGCAAGGGCGCCTGGCCGATGTGGCTCGCCATCGCGGCGACGGCGGCGATCATGGGTCTGCTCGCCTACGCCATCGAGCGCCTGGTGCTGCGCCATCTCGTGAACCAGGAAGGCATCATCCTGTTCATGGCCACGCTCGGCATCGCCTATTTCCTCGACGGCTTCGGCCAGACCCTGTGGGGCAGCGACATCTACAAGATCAACCTCGGCCTGCCGAAGGATCCCGTCTTCCTGTTCGAGGGCGTGTTCGAGGGCGGCCTGCTGGTCGATCCAGGCGATCTCGTGGCCGCCGGCATCGCCGCGGCGCTGGTCGTGGTGCTGGCGATCTTTTTCCAGAAAACGCGCATCGGCCGTGCGTTGCGTGCCGTCGCCGACGACCATGCGGCAGCGCAGTCGGTCGGCATCCCGCTCAACACGATCTGGCTGATCGTCTGGACGGTGTCGGGGCTGGTGGCGCTGGCCGCCGGGCTGATCTGGGGCGCCAAGCTCGGCGTGCAGTTCTCGATCTCGCTGATCGCGCTCAAGGCGCTGCCGGTGCTGATCCTGGGTGGCTTCACCTCGGTGCCGGGCGCCATCGTCGGCGGGCTCATCATCGGCGCCGGAGAGAAGCTCTCGGAGGTGTTCCTGGCGCCGATCCTCGTCAAGGAGTTCGACCTGGCGGGCGGTGGCATCGAGAACTGGTTCGCCTACATGCTGGCGCTGGTCTTCCTGCTGTTCAGGCCGCAAGGCCTGTTCGGCGAACGCATCATCGAGCGAGTCTGAAATGCTTTACCGCGAGGCTGGCCAGTTCAAGACGACCTATGTCGCCGACCAGCAGATCTTCCCGATCCTGCAGGATCGCCTCTTCGTGCTCGCCGTCATCGTCGTGGCGTTCGCCGTCGTGCCGTTGTTCGCCACGCCCTATCTCTACACCGAGATCCTGATCCCGTTCCTGATCCTGTCGCTGGCAGCGGTCGGCCTCAACATCCTCGTGGGCTATTGCGGACAGGTGTCGCTCGGTACCGGCGGCTTCATGGCGGTCGGCGCCTATGCCGCCTACAACCTCTGGCTCCGCGTTCCGGAAGTGAACAACCTCGTCGTCGTCTTCCTGTTCGGCGGGCTGGTGGCGGCGGCCGTCGGCATCCTGTTCGGCATCCCCTCGCTCCGAATCAAGGGCTTCTATCTCGCGGTCGCCACGCTCGCCTCGCAGTTCTTCCTCGACTGGCTGTTCGCGCGCGTGAAGTGGCTGACCAACTACACGCCGTCCGGTTCGGTCGCGGTCGGCGACACCTCGGTGTTCGGCTGGAAGATCGACACGCCGGTGGAACGCTATCTCTTCATCCTGGGCTTCGTGGTGGTGGCCACGCTGGTCGCCAAGAACCTGGTGCGCGGCCATATCGGCCGCTCGTGGATGGCGATCCGCGACATGGACATCGCCGCCGAGATCATCGGCTTCCGTCCGCTGACGACCAAGCTCACCGCCTTCGCCGTCAGCTCGTTCTTCGTCGGCATTGCCGGCGCGATGTGGGCGTTCCTGCGGCTCGGCGCGTGGGAGCCGCTCGCCTTCGACATCAACCGTTCCTTCCAGATCCTGTTCATGGTCATCATCGGCGGGCTGGGCTCGCTGCTCGGCAGCTTCCTGGGCGCGGCCTTCATCGTGCTCACGCCGATCGTGCTCAACCAGCTCCCCGGCTGGCTCGGCATCTCGATGTCGACGGCCCTGCTCAGCCATCTCGAGTTCATGGTGTTCGGCGCCATGATCGTCTTCTTCCTGATCGTCGAGCCGCACGGCCTCGCCAGGCTCTGGGCGATCGCGAAGGAGAAACTGCGGCTCTGGCCGTTCCCGCATTGATCCACTAGGCTTCTGGCAAGGGCGGCAAACAGGACCGTCCAAATTATCGAGGAGGAAACGCGATGAGACTGACGAAAGCAGCGCTGCTCGGCGCGGCGATCGTGGCGGCCGGATTGACGGCGGCTTCGGGTGCGCAGGCGCAGAACGAGCAGTTCATTCCCGGCCTGATCTACCGTACCGGCGCCTACGCGCCGAACGGCATTCCGTTCGCCAACGGCGTGGCCGACTACTACGCCCTGGTCAACGAACGGGACGGCGGCATCAACGGCGTCAAGATCCTCTACGAGGAGTGCGACACCGGCTACGCCACGGATCGTGGCGTCGAGTGCTACGAGCGCCTGAAGAACAAGGGTCCGACCGGTGCGGCCTACGTCAATCCGCTCTCGACCGGCATCACCTTTGCGCTCACCGAAAAGGCGCCGGTCGACAAGATCCCGGTGATCTCGATGGGCTACGGCCGCTCGGAAAGCCGCGACGGCTCGGTGTTCCAGTGGAACTTCCCGCTGCTCGGCACCTACTGGTCGGCCGCCGACATCATCATGCAGCACATCGCGCTCAAGGAAGGCGGCTTCGACAAGCTCAAGGGCAAGAAGATCGTGCTGGTCTATCACGACTCGCCCTACGGCAAGGAGCCGATCGCGCTGCTCGAGCAGCGCGCCAAGATGCACGGCTTCACCTTCACGCCGATGCCCGTCACCCATCCCGGCGTCGAGCAGAAGGCGACCTGGCTGCAGATCCGCCAGCAGCGTCCGGACTACGTGCTGCTGTGGGGCTGGGGCGTCATGAACTCGACCTCGATCAAGGAAGCGGCCGCGGTTGGCTTCCCACGCGAGAAGATGTTCGGCGTGTGGTGGTCGGGCGCCGAGCCCGACGTCCGGCCGGCCGAGGGCGGCGGCAAGGGCTATCACGCCGCCATGCTGCAGCACGGCGCCGGCCAGTTCGCCGTCCATGCCGAGCTCAAGAAATACCTCTACGACAAGGGCAAGGGCGCGACCAAGTGGGACGAAGTCGGCGAGGTCCTCTACAACCGCGGCCTGGTCAACGCCATGCTGGGCGTCGAGTCGATCCGCACGGCAATGAAAAAGTTCGGCAACAAGCCGATGACCGGCGAGCAGGTCCGCTGGGGCATCGAGCATCTCGACCTCAGCGCCGCCCGGCTGAAGGAGCTCGGCTTCGACGGCATGTTGCAGCCGCTGAAGGTCAGCTGCTCCGACCACGAGGGCACGCGGGCCGGCCGCGTCATGCAGTGGGACGGCGCCAAGTGGGTCGTCGTCTCCGACTGGTACCAGTCGGACGACAAGGTCCTGAAGCCGATGGTTGAAGCCGCGGCCAAGAAGTACGCGGCGGAGAAGAAGCTCCCCGTCCGCGACTGCTCGAAGGAAATGTGAGCTTCTGATGAGCGTCACTCCGGCACCGTCCGCGGCGCCCGCTCCGGCGACGTCGATCAACGTCATCGACGTCGCCAACATCGAGGTGATCTACAATCACGTCATCCTCGTGTTGAAGGGCGTGTCGCTGTCGGTGCCGGAAGGCGGCATCGTCGCCCTGCTCGGCGCCAACGGCGCCGGCAAGTCGACGACCCTGAAGGCGATCTCGAACCTGCTTCTCGCGGAGCGCGGCGAGGTCACCAAGGGACGCATCCACTGCCGTGGCGAGCGGGTCGACGGGCTGACGCCCAACGACCTGGTGCGCCGCGGGGTCATCCAGGTGATGGAGGGCAGGCACTGCTTCGGCCATCTCACGGTCGAGGAGAACCTGCTGACCGGCGCCTTCATCCACGGCAGCCGGCGCCGCCAGATCGCCGACGACCTCGAGAAGGTCTACCACTACTTCCCGCGCCTCAGGGAACGGCGCGCCAGCCAGGCCGGCTACACCTCGGGCGGCGAGCAGCAGATGGTGGCGATCGGCCGGGCGCTGATGAGCCGGCCCAACACCATCCTGCTCGACGAGCCGTCGATGGGGCTGGCGCCGCAGCTCGTCGAGGAGATCTTCGAGATCGTGAAGAACCTCAACGAGAAGGAAAAGGTCTCGATCCTGCTGGCCGAGCAGAACACCAACGTGGCGCTGCGCTTCGCCCATTACGGCTACATCCTCGAGAACGGCCGTGTCGTGCTCGACGGCGCCGCCGCGAGCCTGCGCGAAAACGAGGACGTGAAGGAATTCTACCTCGGCATCGGCGGCGAGGGCCGCCGCTCGTTCCGCGACGTCAAGCACTACCGCCGCCGCAAGCGCTGGCTCTGATCAGCGCACCAGCGTCGCCCACGCGGCAAAGGCGAGGAACGGCAGCGCGATCAGGTCGGCGAGGGCGATGACCCGCAGCGACCCGGCCGGAGTGCCGTAGAGCGCGTAGAAGCCCAGGAAGCCCGCGACATTGATGGCCGCCGCCAGCAGCGCCGCCGGTCGCACCGGCGCCCACCAGGCGGCCCAGAGACAAAGGATGCCGACCAGCGCCAGCAACAGCGCGCGGTGACGCATCAGCACCAGCAGGGTCGTGTCGCCGGGCGCGATGCCGTAGAGGCGCTGCAGCGTCTCGGGCACGAACACCGGCGCGACCGGCATCAGGTGAATGGCGCCGACGATGGCGAAGGAAAGCGGCACGAGGGTGGCGGTCCACATCGCCGCAGCTTCGCCGCCCCGGGACGCCGCCGGCAATTACCCCGGAGGTAGCGTCAGGCGGCCGCGGCGACCTTTTTTGGGATCGGCGGCGCGAAGCGGAAGGCCGCCCCCAGCCGGTTCCAGGCGTTGATCGTGGCGATCGAGACCGAGAGGAACACGACCTCCTCCTCGCTGAAGTGCCGGCGCACCGCGGCATAGTCCTCGTCCGACACGCTGCGGCCGGCGAGATGGGCGAGCTTCTCGGCCCAGGCGAGCGCCGCGCATTCCTTCTCGCTGAAGATGCCGGCCTCCTCCCAGGTCGCCACCAGGTCGAGCTTTTCCTGCGCGATTCCGAGCTTGCGCGAGACATTGAGGTGGATCTGCAGGCAGAAGGCGCAGTTGTTGATTTGCGAAACGCGCAGCTTCACCAGCTCGACGATCTGCTTGTCGATGCCCGATTCGTCGGCCTGCCGGCCCATGGCGAGCAGCGACTGCTGCGCCACCGGCGCAAGCTTGGCGAAGGCGTCGTAGGTGATCCTGGGCGAAGACATCGGCATCTCCATAGTATTCGAACTCTGATATTAGGCGCCGGACCCGGCTTGGCAAGACCGGGAGCGCCGGCCTACCGTGTGACGAAACGCGAGGAAACATATGTCCGACCACTACGACACCCTGGAGACCCGCAGCCCGGCGGAGCGCGAGAAGGCGCTGATGCAGGCGTTGCCGCAGCAGATCGCCCATGCGAAAGCGCACGCGCCGTTCTTCGCCGACTGGCTGAAGGACGTCGACCCGGCGTCCGTGATCTCGCGTGCCGCGCTCGCGAAGCTCCCGGTGCTGCGCAAGTCCGTCCTGGGCGAGGTGCAGAAGAAGGACCCGCCGATGGGCGGCCTCATCACCGTACCGATGAGCAGGGTGCGCCATGTCTTCATGTCGCCCGGCCCGATCTTCGAGATCGACACCGACGAGCCCGACTATTTCCGCGGCGCCCGCGCCATGCATGCCGCGGGCTTCCGGCCGGGCGACGTGGTCTACAACACCTTCGCCTATCACCTCACACCTGCCGGCATGATGATGGAGTCGGCGGCGCGCGCGCTCGGCTGCGCCGTTGTGCCGGGCGGCGTCGGCAACACCGAGCTGCAGCTCGACGCCATCGCCGCCATCCGGCCCTCGGGCTATGTCGGCACGCCGTCGTTCCTCAAGATCCTGATCGAGAAGGCGGCCGAGCTCGGCAAGGATATCTCCTCGCTGAAGCACGCCTTCGTCGGCGGCGAGGCGCTGCCCCCGTCGCTGCGCCAGATGTTCCGGAGCGCCGGCATGACCTGCCTGCAGAGCTACGGCACCGCCGATCTCGGCACCATCGCCTACGAATCGGCGGCGCCCGACGGTTCGGTCGAGGGCATGGTCGTCGACGAGGGCGTGATCGTGGAGATCGTGCGCCCCGGCACCGGCGATCCCGTGCCCGAGGGCGACGTCGGCGAGGTCGTGGTGACGAGCTTCAACCGCGCCTATCCGCTGATCCGCTTCGGCACCGGCGACATGTCGGCGGTGCTGGCGGGGACGAGCCCGTGCGGGCGCACCAACATGCGCATCAAGGGCTGGATGGGCCGCGCCGACCAGCGCACCAAGGTGCGCGGCATGTTCGTCGACCCCGCCCAGATCGCCGAGATCGCCAGGAAGCACCCCGGCCTCGGCCGCCTGCGCCTCGTCATCGACTGGGTGAACCAGGCCGACGTCATGACCCTCAAGGTCGAAGCCGCCGCGCCTGCACCGGAGCTTGCCAAGGCGATGGCCGACACGGTCCGCACCGTCTGCAAGGTCGGCGGCACGGTCGAGTTCGCCACGCCGGGCAGCCTGCCCAACGACGGCAAGGTGATCGACGACGTGCGCAAGTACACCTGAGGTAGCGATGGACCTCGGGCTGGCCAACAAGCATGCGCTGGTCACCGGCTCGACCGCCGGCATCGGCTACGCCATCGCCAGGGGACTGGCAGCCGAGGGCGCCAGCGTCGTCGTCACCGGCCGCACGCAGGCAACCGTCGATGCCGCCCTGAAGCGCCTCAGGGAGTCCCTGCCCGAGGCCAAGGCAACGGGCATCGCCGCCGACTGCGCCACGGCGGAGGGCGCCGCTTCCGTCTTCGCCCGGCTGCCGCAGGTCGACATCCTGGTGAACAATCTCGGCATCTACGGCCGCCAGCCCGCCTTCGAGATCGACGACGGCGAGTGGCGGCGCTTCTTCGAGACCAACGTGCTGAGCGGCGTGCGCTTCACGCGCCACTATGCGCCGGGCATGGCCGAGCGCGGCTGGGGCCGCATCGTCTTCGTGTCGAGCGAGTCCGCGCTCAACATCCCCAAGGAGATGATCCACTACGGCATGACCAAGACCGCCCAGCTTGCCTTGAGCCGGGGTTTCGCCATGGAGCTCGCCGGCACCGGCGTCACGGTGAATGCCCTGCTGCCCGGCCCGACCCATACCGAGACGACCGACCGGCTGCGCGCCGAACGGGCGAAGGCCGCCGGCGTCTCCGTGGCCGAGGTCGAGGCCGCCTTCCTGCGCGATTTCCGCCCGACCACGCTGATCCGCCGCTTCACCACGGCCGACGAGGTGGCGGCGCTGGGCGTCTATCTCTGCAGCGAGGCCGCCTCCGGCACCTCGGGCGCCGCCCTGCGGGTCGATGGCGGCGTCGTGAACCAGATCATGTAGGGGCGACCCTGCCGCACTGGCAAATCCGCCACAATTCCCGTATCTACTCGCTGTGCGGTCGCCCCCGAATCACCGGGTTTTTCCGGTGGTTCGTCCCCTCGCTCACACGGGGTCCGCTGCCCATGGAGGATATCTTGAAGAGGCGTACTTTCGTCTCCGGCTCGGTGGCCCTCGCTGCCGCCGGCACCTTGGCCGCCCCGGCCGTTGCCGCGACCATCAAGCCCTATAGCTGGGATCTCAACCCGCCGACCGACAGCCGCGACAATTTCATCGCCTGGGGCAAGGCCCGCGGCGAGGACCCGGTGTTCCTCGGCCAGCGCTGGGACCGCTTCCAGGCCCTGGTCCGCAACAAGGACATCTGGGGCCAGGCCACCATCCGCGCCTTCCTGCTGACGCCGCGCGAGGAATTCTCGGCCATCAACCCGGCGATCCACAAGCGCGCCTACGAGCACGCCTTCCTCGACATCGGCTACGGCGTCACCATGTCGGGCCCGCACGTCCAGGGCCGCATGACCAACGTCATCGACGTCAAGCGCGGCGAGCGGGTGCTCGAGATCGGCACCGGCTCGGGCGTGCAGTCGGCCTACATCGCCAACCTGACCGAGAACGCCTACACGATCGAGATCATCGCGCCGCTTGCCGCCCGCACGCGCGCGCTCTACGACAAGCTGATCGACAAGGGCTACACCGAGTTCAAGCACATCAAGACCAAGGCGGCCGACGGCTACTACGGCTGGGCCGAGGCCGGCCCGTTCGACAAGATCATCGTGACCTGCGGCATCGACCACGTGCCGCCGCCGCTCCTGCAGCAGCTCAAGGCCGGCGGCCTGATGGTGATCCCGGTCGGCCCGCCGGGCGCGCAGCGCGTCCTCAAGGTGACCAAGACACAGGGCGCCGACGGCTCCATCACGACCAGCCGCGAGGACATCTACGGCGGCAAGATCGTGCCCTTCGTGCCCTTCACCAAGCTCGAAGGCGACAAGATCGTCGGCACGCACAACCGCTAACTCTCCCGGACCGCGAGCGTCCCGCTCGCTCATGAGCATGAGCGCGCGAGACGCGCGCGGTCCGGCTGAGCATGATCGGCCGCAACGACGGCCCAACAATAACGGAGCCTCCCCCTTTGACCGTCTCCGTCGATCTCGACCACCGCCCGCCGCTTTCCTTCTATCTGTCCGTCGGCCTGGTCGCCGGCAGCATCATCGCGCTGCAGATCGGCATCATGCGCGTCTTCTCGGTGGGGAGCTGGTCGCATTTCGGCTCGCTGGTTGTGAGCCTCGCCATGTTCGGCTTCGGCCTCACCAGCGCGGTCATGTGCGTCGGCAAGGGCTGGTTCGAGCGCCACTGGCAGGGCTCCATCAAGGGCGCGCTGCTGGCCTTCGGGCCGCTGATGGTGGTGTGCAACCTCGCCGCCCAGCAGGTGCCGTTCAACGCCATCTTCCTGATCTCCGACCCGATGCAGAAGTGGCGCCTGTTCGCCAACTTCGTGCTCTACTTCCTGCCCTTCCTGGCCGGCGCCCTCTATCTCGGCACCGTGTTCCTGAAGGCGCAGAAGACCTTCAACCGCGTCTATTTCGCCGACCTGGTGGGCTCGGGCCTGTGCGGCCTCTCGGTGCTGCTCGCCATGTACGTCTGGCGGCCCGACGATCTCATCATGGCGCCGCTGCTCTTGTGGCTGGCCGGCGGCATCCTGTGGTTCGTGGCGCTGGGCGACCGCCGCGGCATGGCGGCCATCGTCGTCGTGGCGATCGTGTCGGCCGCCGTGCACTACGTGGCGCCGCAGGTGCTGGGCGTCCCCAAGCTCGCCGTGTCCGACTACAAGGGCGTCTCCTACGCCCGCAAATTCCCCGACAACCAGCGCACCTACGAGCGCGCCTCGCCGTTCGGCTACCTCGAGGTCTATTCCAGCTCCTACCTGCATTTCGCGCCGGGCCTCAGCGACAACGCCGCCTTCAACCTGCCGAAGATGCCGTCCAACGCCTATCTCGGCCTCTACATCGATTCCGAGGGCCCCGCCGGCATCATCAAGGATCTGCCGGCCGACGAGACGGCCTACTTCCGCTTCCTGCCGATGTACTACCCCTACCTGCTGAAGAAGGACCCGAACACCTTCGTCGTGCAGTTCGGCGGCGGCATCTCGACGGCGGTGGCGCTGAAGTCGGGCTCGCAGAAGGTCACGGTGGCGGAGGGCAATCCGGCGCTGCTCACCGCCTTCCGCGAGGACAAGGGCCTGCGCGACTTCACCGGCGACGTGCTGAACAACCCCAAGGTCACCGTCATCGACCATGACGGCCGGCTCTACGTCGCCCACACGAAGAATCGCTACGACATCATCGACCTGTCGCTCGCAGACTCGGCCGGCCTCTCCAGCCCCGGCGGCTTCTCGATCGTGGAGAAGTACTCCTACTCGCGCGAGGCGATGGAAGCCTACATGCGCGCCCTCAGCCCCTCGGGCATCCTCTCGGTCACGCTGTGGAACAAGGAGGAGCCGCCCAAGTCGGTGCTGAAGCTCTACGCCACGATGGCCGCGGCGGCGCGTGAGATAGACGGCGGCAAGGACATTGCGCAGAAATTCTACGTCGCCTCGTCCTACCTCTCGACCGCGACGGTGCTCTACAAGCGCGACGGCTTCACCGCCGAGGAGATCGCCAAGCTCAACGCCCATACCAAGGCGATGTCCTTCGACGCGATCTACTATCCCGGGCTGAAGGTCGACGTCTCCGAGCTGCCGCAGATTCTGACGGACTATCGCGACCAGTTCTTCGGCGAGCCGTCCGATCCGACCGCGCCCCAGGAGAAGGAGCCCAACGACAAGCCGCCGCCCGGCATGACCGGGGCCGCGCCGGGCGCGACCACCGAGGTCAAGGACGACGGCACGCCGCCCGCGCCCAAGGTGCCCGCGACCGTGCTGGGCCGGCTCGCCTGGCACTATCTGATCAACGGCGGCTGGCAGAAGGTGGCCGACGAGTACGTCTTCGACACCCGTATCCTGACTAACCACCAGCCTTACTTCGCCGCCTACATCAAGGTGCCGGACCTCCTGAAGTTCACCGACCGGCTGGAGCTGGTGCAGGACGAGTGGGGCTACCTGCTGCTGTGGGCGACCTTGGGCATCGCCACGGTCTTCGCGCTCACGCTGGTGCTGTTCCCCGTGATCTTCGGCTGGCGCACCATCTTCAGCCGTTATCCCGGCAAGCTCGGCACGATGGTCTATTTCCTCTGCTTGGGGCTCGGCTACATCATCGTCGAGGTGGGCATGATCTCCCACTTCATCCTGGCGCTCTCCAACGCCACGGTCTCGGCCTCGGTGCTGATCACCGGCATGCTGGTCTTCTCCGGCATCGGCAGCTTCGTCTCCGAGCGCTACCTCGACCGCGCGCGCTCGGTGATGCCCCGGGTGTTCCTCGCGATCTTCCTGATCCTCGCGACCTACGCCTTCACCATCGACTACGCGCTCGACTGGATCGGCACGCTGCCCTATGCGCTGCGCATCGTGCTCTGCCTGCTGATCGTGCTGCCGCCCGCCTTCCTCATGGGCTTCCCCATGCCGACGGCGATGACGACGCTCGGTCGCCTCGGCAAGGATCACATGTTCCTGTGGGCGTGGGGCATCAACGGCTGCTTCTCGGTGATCGGCGCCGCCCTCGTGCCGATCGTGGCGACGAGCTTCGGCCTGCCCGCCGTCGTCCTGGTCGGCGCCTTCGCCTACCTGGTGGCGCTGCCCGCCTTCTTCTCCGTGCTGAAGCCGCTCCAGCCCCAGGCGATGGGGGCAGGGAGCCGGCCCGCCATCGCGTGAAGCGGCGGGCGCTGCTGCTGGGGGCCCTGCTGATGCCGACCGCCGCGCACGCCCAGCCGAAGAAGCCCGCGAAGAAGCAGGCCGCGAAGCCCAAGACCGCACCTGCGGCGCCCGGCCTCAAGGAGGCGAAGACCCAGCTCGTCGCCTTCGACGACTCGCCCTTCCCCTATCGCGGCTTCATTCCCGATTCACGCAAGCCCTTCCTCGACAAGCGCGACGGCACCAGGCGCGGCCACACGACCGGCCGCGGCGACGTCTACTGGGAGGAGGCGACCTACAGCGATCGCCGCTCGCTGCTCTACCTGCCGCAGGGTTTCGATCCGGCCAAGCCCGTGCTGATGGTGCTCTATCTCCACGGCCAGGGTGCCACCCTGGAGCGCGACGTCGTCCAGCGCCAGGCCGTGCCGCGGCAGGTGGCGGAGTCGGGCCAGAACATCGCCCTGGTGGCGCCGCAGCTTGCGCTCGATGCCCTCGATTCCAGCGCCGGCAATTTCTGGCGCGGCGGCCACTTCGCGAAGTACGTCGACGAGGCGGCTGAGCGGCTGATGCGCCTCTATGGCAAGCGCAGCGCCGGCCGCGGCTTCAACCTCGCGCCGCTCGTGATCGTGGCCTACAGCGGCGGCTATCACGCCGCTGCCTACGGTCTGGAGCGCGGCGGCGCCAACCACCGCATCAAGGGCGTGATCCTGATGGACGCGCTCTACGGCGACGAGCCGAAATTCGCCGCCTGGTTCGCCGCGCGCCGCCGGCAGGCCTTTCTGCTCAGCGCCTACACCGACTCCACGAAGGACGAGAACGCCGAATTGCAGGCGTTGCTGACGAAGCGCCGCATCCCCTTCACGCGCAGCCTGCCGCGCAGCCTCTCTCCGGGTACGGCCGCCTTCGTGCCGACCGGCGGGCTCGACATGCATGGCGATTTTGTTACGCGCGCGTGGCAGAGCGACCCCTTGAAGCAGGCGCTATCCATGATTCCCGGATACGCCCTCGCCCGTGATAAAAAGGGCGTATGAACGACCCTCTCCGCCAGGAACTCCTGGACATCTTCGTCGGCCGCGCCACCAAGCGCTACGGCCTCTCCGACATCAACCAGCTCCAGCATGCGCTGCAGGCGGCGGCACTGGCCGAGGCCGACGGCGCGACGCCGGCCACGGTGCTGGCCTCGCTGCTGCACGATGTCGGCCACATGATCCACGATCTCGGCGAGGATCCCGCCTCGCGCGGCGTCGACGACGTGCACGAGGAGCTGGGCGCCAAATGGCTGGCCGACCGCTTCGGCGCGGACGTCAGCGAGCCGGTCCGCCTGCACGTCGCGGCCAAGCGCTATCTCTGCACCATCGAGTCCGACTATTTCGGCAAGCTGGCGCCCGATTCGGTGCGCAGCCTCGAGCTGCAGGGCGGCCTGATGTCGCCCGACGAGGTCGCGGCCTTCCGCGCCAACCCGTTCCACGCCGAGGCGGTGCGTTTGCGCCGCTACGACGAAGGCGCCAAGGACCCGCGCGCCACCACGCCCGACTTCGACCACTACCTCCGCCACGTCCCGGCCTGCCGCCTCTAATCTTCTCCTCCCCCGTCTGCGGGGGAGGTGCCCGTAGGGCGGAGGGGGTCATGAGCCTCCGCGCCCGTGCCCAAGACCCCCTCCGTCCCCTTCGGGGACACCTCCCCCGCAGACGGGGGAGGAGTGGTAGAGAGACCCCCATGATCTCCCGCAACGACGTCGAGGCCGCCTGGGGCCTCATCCGCCCGCACGTGCGCCGCACGCCGGTGATCGAGCTCGCGGCCGGATCGCTCGGCGTCGCCGCACCGCTGGCGCTCAAGCTCGAATCGCTGCAGGTGAGCGGCACGTTCAAGGGCCGCGGCGCCTTCCACAAGCTGCTCGCCTCGAAGGTCCCGCCGGCCGGCATCGTCGCCGCCTCGGGCGGCAACCACGGCGCCGCGGCGGCCTATGCCGCGCGCGCGCTCGGCCACAAGGCCGAGATCTTCGTGCCGACCATCTCGTCGCCGCCCAAGGTCGCGCGCTTGAAGAGTTACGGCGCGATCGTCCACCAGGTCGGCGCCGTCTACGCCGAGGCACGCGCGGCGTCGGAGAAGCGCGCGGCCGAGACCGGCGCGCTGATCGTGCCGGCCTACGAGGACGAGGTGGTGTTCGCGGGTGCCGGCAGCGTCGCGCTCGAATTCGTCGAGCAGGCCAAGTTCGACACGCTGCTGGTCGCCGTCGGCGGCGGCGGCCTGATCGCGGGCTGCGCGGCGGCGATCGGCGAGGGCACGAAGATCGTCGCCGTCGAGACCGAAGGCACGCCCACGCTGCACGAGGCGCTGAAGGCCGGCCGGCCGGTCGATGTCGCCATCTCAGGCATCGCCGCCGACGCGCTGGGCGCCAGCCGCATCGGCACGCCCAACTTCGAGGTGGCGCAGAAGCTGGTGAAGCAGTCCGTGCTGGTCAGCGACGACGCCGTGCGCGCCGCCCAGCGCGCGCTGTGGGAAGAGCTGCGCGTGGTGGCCGAACCGGCCGGCGCGACCGGCCTCGCGGCACTCATGGCCGGTGCTTACAAGCCGGCGGCAGGTGAGCGCGTGGCGACGCTGATCTGCGGCGCCAATACGGATCCGGGGTCGGTAGTGTAAGGGGGGAGAGCGGACGCCCGACTCAAAATCAGGTTTCCTCGTGAAAATGTTGGTTCGAGTTCGGCTTACACCGCTATGGTCTACTTGATATGAGGCTCAAACTCCGACGCTGAAAGCCGAGTGCGTTTGAAGCCAACGTCTCGCCGCATAGCAAGAATGACTTCGCCGACCTCGGATGTGATAGCCGTCGTATCGCCTTCTGAATTCAAACGACGAAGCAATTTGCCGAGTGAACGAATCACGGAATCCGGTGCGTACAACCATACGAACGAAAATTCGTAGCGAAGGAGGTCGGCATGCTCCCGTTCTCCTTCGCTAAGAGACTTCAAAGCCAGCACAAGATTGCGATAGTGGTCTCGCCTATCTGAAATGCGCCTGATTTCCGCTTCTTTGCTCCGATCGAGGTAAGCCTTCAAGAAATAGCCGGCGACGGTACCAATACCCAGAACAGCCAGCTTGATAAGCTCATCAGATATTACCACCCGCTCCTCCTTGGGTTCTTGCAGTTCAAAAGCAGCCTCGGCGAATCTGCAGACCGCTTGCTTAGATTACAGTTACCGAAAGTGGGTCGCAGGCCCGTCGGGAATATTGATGGAGCAGGTGGTGACCTTGGTCTGCGGCGCCAACACCGATCCGGGGTCGGTGGCCTGACGACGAGAAGTACCGGACTCTCCCCGGTTCAATGCAGGGTTGCGTCGCCGCAGCATTTCTTGAACTTCTTGCCCGAGCCGCAGGGGCAGGGCTCGTTGCGTCCGACCTTGGGAAGCCGAGTGGCGCGCGGCCCGGGTTTGCCCGCCGAAGCTCTGCGTTCCGGAGCGAACGCACGGTAGAGCTGGAGTGCCCCCGCGATCATGCCGACCCGCAGGTCGTCGCGCCGTTCCGCGGTGATCGGTTCCTTGTAGGGGCGCATCTCGGGATCGTGCTCGTAGGCGAGAGCGAAGATGGGGATCAGGCCTCCGCCGCGCGCCTCGTCGTCGAGAATCTTGGCCCAGACTGCCGGTCGCAATTGCGTGGCCCGCTGAAAGCCCTTCGCCCAGTCGTTGCACAGGCTGACGCCGGCCTCGTTCTCGAGAAAGACGCCCATATGCGGCTCGTCCCGGGCGAGCGTGGCGTTGACGGCGTTCCAGTGGCGCATCACGAGGCCCATGAACTCCTCCGCCTCGTCCTTGCCGTCGAAGGCCAGATCGTCGTCCTCGGAGGCGCCGCTCAGCAGGACGGTCAGGAACTCGCTCGGCCGAACGACCTCGGGGCAGACGGCCAGCGCGGTGATGAAGCCGTCGAAGGCCTCGACGTTGGGAATATCGCCTCCCGCCACATGCGAGAGGAAGGAGTCCAGACGGTCGAGTTCGCTGTCGGAGAGAGGCTCGTCGAGGTTCGTCATGGCAAGTGTCCTGCGGTTCGCCCCGGAGAGACATTGCGAGCCAATGCAAACTCCAAGCGATCGGCGAATTGTGCTTCGAGCCGGGTCGGAACGCCACCTTCATGGCGGCCCATCCGCTGCGACCATCAATTGGAGCGGTGGCGGCCCTGGCCTGCGGCGCCAACGCCGATTCGGGGGCGGAGGCTTGGAGGTTTGCCGAGGCCTTGAAGGGCTATAGCGAAAGTGCTATAGACATTCGCATGAACAAGAAACCCGTCTATTGGGTCGGTTCAAGCAAGCAGGATCTGAGTGCCTTTCCTCAACCGGTGAAGGATGTGGTGGGCTTCGCGTTGCATCAGGCGCAGGTCGGTGAGAAGCACGAGGCGGCCAAACCTCTGAAGGGCTTCGGCGGAGCGGGTGTTCTGGAAATCGTGGAAGATCACGACGGCGAGACGTATCGGGCGGTCTACACCGTCAAGTTTCGGAATGCGCTCTATGTCCTGCACGCCTTTCAGAAGAAATCCCGCAAGGGCATCAAGACGCCTCAGTCGGATATCGATCTGATCAGGGAAAATCTGAAGGCCGCGGAGAAGGACTCCAAAGCCGAACTCGAGTCGAAGGAGACACCGAATGCCAAGCGTCCGTAGTGCCCGCGTAACTCGTGGCAGCGGGAACGTCTTTGCCGATCTCGGCTTCGCCAACGCGGAAGATCACCTCGTCAAAGCCGAGCTGGTGAGCGAGCTCAAGCACATCATCGATCGCGAAGGCTGGAGCCAGGCCCAGGCCGCCAAGGTGATGGGCATGGCTCAGCCTGACGTCTCCCGGCTGTTGCGGGGCCAGTTCTCGAACTACTCTCTCGACCGGATCATGCGTTTTCTGACGGCGGCCGGTTGCGCCGTCGACATCACCTTGAGGCCGAAAGGCAAGCGGGCTCACACCATTCGGTTCGGCGTCCGGAAAGCAGCCTGAGGGCGCCCAACCGATGCGCTATCCGATTCTCATCGAGGAAGGAACCGACACCGCGGCGTTCGGTGTCGTCGTGCCCGATCTTCCGGGCTGCTTCTCGGCCGGCGATACGTGCGACGAGGCTGTGGACGCGGCGAAGGAAGCGGCGGCGGCGTGGATCGATACGGCCCTGGAACGGGGTATGCCGATGCCGGCACCGTCCACTCCGGAGGCGGCGCGCAAGCTGCGCGGCTACAAGGGCTGAACCGTCGGCCTCATCGATCTCAAGGACTGAAACGCGCTGGATCTTGATGTTTTGACGTTGCCACATATGTCATAACTTCCTCGAAAGAGCGTGGCATGGTCGAACTCAAGGTCCGCAAGCTCGGCAACTCGCTGGGCGTGGTGTTGCCGAAGGAAGTTATCGCGCGTCTCAATACGGGGGAGGGACAGCGCCTCCATCTGACGGAGGCGCCCGACGGCGGCTATCGGCTGAGCCCCTACGATCCGGACTTCGAAGCCAAGATGGCCAGGGCCGAGGACATCATCAAAAGATACCCGAACACGCTTCGCGTCCTCGCCAGGTGAAAGAGCCTGTCCGGGTCGACGAAAGAGACGCGCTCTTTCTCCACGACCGGCTCCTGGCGCTGCACGGGGAATCCTCGGGCGTTCGTGATAAGGACTCGCTGCCGTCCGCGCTCGCGCGGCCCCGGCAACAAGCGCACCGGCTTCGTCGTCGGTGTCCTGTTCCTGGAGCTCAACGGCTACGCCTTCTCGGCATCGGAAGAGGAAGCGGCCCGGGCCGTGATCGCCCTTGCGGCGGGAGAGTTCGAGGAAGGCGGCTACGCAGCCTTCCTCGAAGCTCACAGCTCGCCCAGGAAGGCTTCCTGACAGGCCATGACGGGACGAGGGGACGTCGAGCCCTTCGTGACCGCGACGACCCGGCCCTTCAGCCGGTTTGCCATAATGGCTGCCGCGATATATTCATTCGAATATAGCGAGTGAGGAGAGAGGGCGGGTGCTCGAATTGCGGCGATTCCTGGCATTGATCGGCGGCGTGGCGCTGTCGCTGACGGTGCTGTCGGGAGCGCAGCCCGTGGCAGCGCAGGGCAAGGATTTGGTCATCCTTGCCGCGGCCAGCCTCAAGAACGCGCTGGACGAGGCCTCGGCGGCATGGACCGCGCAGACCGGCAAGCGGACCAGGATCTCCTATGCCGCGAGCTCGGCGCTGGCCAGGCAGATCGAGGCCGGCATTCCGGCCGACATCTTCATCTCGGCCGACATCCCGTGGATGGATTACGTGGCCGAACGCAAGCTGGTCAAGCCGCCGAGCCGCTCGGACTTCCTCGGCAACCAGATCGTGCTGATCGCCGGCAAGGATTCGAAAGTCGATCTCAGGATCGGCAAGGGCTTCGACCTGCGCGGCGCGCTGGGCAGGGACGGCCGCCTCGCCATGGGCAATGTCGAGGCCGTGCCGGCCGGCAGGTACGGCAAGGCCGCCCTCGAGGCGCTGGGCGTGTGGCCGTCCGTCGCCGATCGCGTGGCGCAGGCCGAGAACGTGCGCATGGCGCTGACCCTGGTCGCCCGCGGCGAGGCGCCACTCGGCATCGTCTACCGCACCGACGCCGCATCCGATCCCGGCGTCAGGATCGTCGGCCCCTTTCCCGACGGCACGCACCCGCCGATCGTCTATCCGATGGCGTTGCTCACGACGTCGGGCCATCCCGATGCGCAGGCCTTCGTCGACTATCTCAAATCCGCCAAGGCCGCGCCCTTCTTCGAGAAGCAGGGCTTCATCGTGTTGAAGTAGGCGACGCCGTCCCGCCGCACGCGTGCAGGCACTGCCAGCATCCGCTCCCGGAAACGTGATCGGAAAGGACTTGCAGGTTCAGCAGGAATATGCCTATTATTCCTGTAGGCTGGCGAGGACTACGCGGGCCTTCTTCCCACATTTCGGCACGACCGCCCGGGGCACGCCCCCGGGTTGACGCGCCCCGGGATTTCCTGGGCGTCGGGTGCAGCCGCCACGATTTCCGAGTCGTGGACAGTCCCAACGATGAGCCCGTCTCAACCGAGCGCCAAATAATGCCGCCGGAACAGACACTTAACGACGCCTGAGAACAGAGCGCGCCGGGCCCTGTGCCAACGAACAACGACGCGAGTCGAGGAAAAGCCTTGTGGAATCGTCATCAAACCGATTCCGTGGACAGGATTCTGGACAACACGCGTTACAACTGGGTGTCCACTTGTCCGGGCGTAGCGCCCTGAAATGACTGGCTCTTCGGCGTGCGGAGAGCCTGATTTCCTACCGCCGGCGTGTACCGCAACCTAACGTGTCACAGCGGTCACCACGGCGCGGTTGGCCTTGCCGGCGCCGTCGCTGAAATCGTAGCGGATGGCGAATTTGTCGGCGGGCGAGATCCACCAGCGCGACAGCGAGCGACCACCCTTGTCGCCGCGCTCCTGCATCTCGATCACGAACGTGTCGATCAGGGCGTCGCCCGGGCCGGTCCGCTTCTCGGTGCGCACGACGGCGAGCGTGTAGGTCCAGGTGCCGCCGCCGGTGCTGTACTTGGCCTCGATCCTCTTGCCGACCTCGAGCGGCCACAGCCGTTCGGGCCGGAGCGCGTCGATGTAGGCCGAGGTGTCGACGCCGTCGGGCGAAGGGTTGTCGAGCAGCAGGGCGCGCAGATTGTAGGGCCGGCCGCCGACCCGCTCCATGTTGCAGTCGAAGCCCGACCGGCCGCGGGCGATCACCTTGACGCCGCTGTCGTAGGCGAAGGTCGTGCCGGGCTCGGGGCAGGCGAACGCCATGGTCTGGGCGGTCGCGGCGTTCGCGACGAGGCAGGCGGCGAGGGCGAGGATGGGCAGGGCTGACGCGACGGCAAGCTTCATGCCGCGATCATAGCGCGCTCAGGCGAAATGGCACGCCGCCTCGGCGCCGTTGGCCATCGACCGCAGCGCCGGCTTCTCGACCTTGCAGCGATCCTCGGCGATCGGGCAGCGCGAATGGAAGGGGCAGCCGGGCGGCGGATCGAGCGGGCTCGGCAGCTCGCCCTGCAGGACGGTGCGCTTCCGGCTGCGCGCGATCTTGGGGTTGGCGATCGGCGCCGCCGCCAGCAGCGCTTTGGTGTAGGGATGCTGCGGGGTGCGCCAGATCTGGTCGCGGCCGCCGATCTCGACCAGCATGCCGAGATACATGACCGCGACGCGGTCGGCGATGTGCTCGACCACGCTGAGATCGTGGCTGATGAAGAGGTAGGAGACGCCGAACCGGCTCTTCAAATCCTCGAGCAGGTTGATCACCTGGGCGCGCACCGAGACGTCGAGCGCCGAGACCGGCTCGTCGCAGATGATCAGCTTGGGGCTCAAGGCGAGTGCGCGCGCGATGCCGATCCTCTGGCGCTGGCCGCCGGAGAATTCGTGCGGGTAGCGCTGCCTGGCGTCGCCCGGCAGGCCGACCCAGCCGAGCAGCGTCTCCAGCCGCTCGGCGATGGCGTCCGGCGTCCAGCCGGCCAGCACCATGGGCTGGGCGATCGAGCGGCCGACCGTCGAGCGCGGATTGAGCGAGCCGTAGGGGTCCTGGAAGATCATCTGCACCTTGCGGCGCATTCCGGCGAGGGCGGCGCCCTGCAGCGGCGCGATGTTCTCGCCTTCGACCACGATCTCGCCGGCCGCCACCGGGACGAGCTTCATGATCGCCTTGCCGAGCGTGGACTTGCCGCAGCCCGACTCGCCCACCAGCCCCAGCGTCTCGCCGACCGCGAGGTCGAGGCTGACGCCCGACACGGCACGCACGACGCCGTTGGCGGTGTTGAAGTGGACGCGCACGTCCTTGAGCGAGAGGAGCGACATCAGCCGGCCTCCGCCGCGAAGCAGGCGACCAGGCAGCCCGGCGCCGGCGCGGTAAGCGTCGGGCGCTCGGTGCGGCAGCGTTCCATCGCGCGCGGGCAGCGCGGCGCGAAGGCACAGCCCTGCGGCAGAGCATTGAGCGGCGGCACCATGCCGGGAATGTCGGCCAGCCGCGCGGCGCGCTCGGCACCCGGCGTCGGCGTCGCACCGATCAGGCCCGCCGTGTAGGGATGCAGCGGCGCTTCGAAGAGATCGTCGACCGTCGCCTCCTCGACCTTGCGGCCGGCATACATCACCACGACCCGGTCGGCGGTCTCGGCGACCACACCGAGATCGTGGGTGATGAAGATCATCGCCATGCCGGAATCGGCCTGCAGCTTCTTGAGCAGCGCCAGCACCTGCGCCTGCACCGTGACGTCGAGCGCCGTGGTCGGCTCGTCGGCGATCAGCACCGACGGGCTGCAGGCGATCGCCATGGCGATGACGACCCTCTGGCACATGCCGCCGGAGAGCTGGTGCGGATAGGCGTCGAGCCGGCGCGCGGCGTCCGGCATGCCGACCAGCTCCAGGAGCTCGTGGGCCCGCGCGCGAGCCTGGCCGCGGCCGAGCTCGGTGTGGGTCATCAGGACTTCGACGATCTGCTTCTCGACCGTGGCGACCGGATTGAGCGAGCTCATCGGGTCCTGGAAGATCATGCCGATCTCGCGGCCCCTGATGTCGAGCATGCCGTCCTCGGGCAGCGCAATGACGTCGCGGCCGTTCAGCTTCACGGCGCCGCCCACGATGCGGGCCGGCGGGTCGGGCAACAGGCGCATGATGGAGAGCGCCGACAGCGACTTGCCGCAGCCCGATTCGCCCACCAGCGCCACGGTCTCGCCGGCGCCGACCGAGAGGCTGAGCCCATCGACCGCCTTCATCTCGCCGCGGCGCGTGAACAGCGTGGTGCGGAGGTCCTGCACCTCGAGGGGAGGGGCGGCCATCGCTCAGCGGTCCCTGAGCTTGGGGTTCAGCGCGTCGTTCAACCCGTCGCCCACCAGGTTGAGGCAGAGCACGGTGATCATGATGGCCACACCCGGGATGGCGCAGATGTACCAGGAGCTGCGGATGAGCTGCCTTCCGTCGCCGACCAGCCGGCCCCAGCTCGCGACGTTGGGATCGCCGAGGCCGAGAAAGGAGACGGCCGACTCGAACAGGATGGCGCCCGCGACGACCAGCGAGGACAGCACGATCACCGGCGGCAGGGCGTTGGGCAGGATCTCGGCGACGATGATCTTGAAGTCGCCCATGCCCATCGAGCGGCAGGCCTGCACGAACTCGCGGTCGCGCAGCGACAGGAACTCGGCGCGGGTCATGCGCGCGATCGGCGTCCAGCTCACGATGCCGATGGCGATCACGATGTTGGTGAGGGTCGAGCCCAGGATGACCACGATGGTGAGGACGAAGATCAGGTTCGGGATGGTCTGGAAGAGCTCGGCGGCGCGCATGGCGATCTCGTCGATCCAACCGCCGAAATAGCCCGCAGTGGCGCCGACGCCGACGCCGATCAGGGTGGCGACGGCCGAGGCGAACAGGCCGATCAGGAGCGTGGCGCGCGCGCCGTGGACGATCATGGCGAGGATGTCGCGGCCGAGCGAATCGGTGCCGAGCGGAAACTCGGGGTCCTCGCCCGGCCACAGCTCGGGCTGGCCCACGATGCGCAGCGGATCGGTCGGGAAGAAGACCGAGGCCAGCACCGCCATCAGCGCCACGACCAGGATCAGGCAGGCGCCAACCAGCGCGCCGCGATTGCGCGAGAATCTTCCCAGGAATTCGAAGCGCCGCATCAGCGGATCTCGATCCTTGGGTCGAGCCACATGTAGACGAGGTCGACGGTGATGTTGGCGGCGATCACGACCAGCGACCCCAGCACCATGATGCCCAGCACGACCGGGTAGTTGCGCGAGCTCACGCTGTCGAACAGCAGCGAGCCGATGCCGGGCCAGCTGAAGACGCTCTCGATCACCACGGAGCCCGCCAGCACCGTGCCCATCTGGACGCCGAGGATGGTGACGACCGGCAGCAGCGCGTTGCGTAGCACGTGATGGATGGTGACCTTGTTGCGGCTGAGCCCCTTGGCGCGCGCGGTGCGCACGAAGTCGAGCTGCGCCACCTCCAGCATGGAGGAGCGCATGACGCGGGTGTAGATCGCGGCATAGAACAGGCCGAGCGCCAGGGTCGGCAGGATCAGGTGATGCAGGATGTCGATCACCCCGCTGCCGCCGCCGATCTTCATCATGCCGCCGACCGGCAGCCAGCCGAGCTTCACCGAGAACAGCACGATCAGCATGATGCCGAGCCAGAAGCTGGGCGCGGCGTAGAAGAACATGGCCGCCACCGACACAAGGCTGTCCCAGAAGGAACGGACCTTCATCGAGGCGACGACGCCCGCCGCGACGCCGACCGAGATCGCGAGCGCGATGCTCGAGACCATGAGGAGCAGCGTCGCCGGCAGGTGGATCCAGATCGACTCGATCACCGGCATGTTCTGCCGGTAGGAGAAGCCGAAGTCGAAGTGGAGCAGCGCCCAGATGTACTTCAGGAGCTGCAGCCATACCGGGTCGTCGAGCCCATAAGTCTTGCGCAGCAGCTCGACCGTCGCCGGATCGCTCACCTGGTTCTCGGCTGTCATCAGCTCGAGGAAACTGCCGGGCGCGAGCTGGATCAGGCAGAAATTGATCACCACCACACCGAGCATCAGCGGCACGGCCTGGATCAGCCGTCGCCGCAGGAGCCGCAACGCCGCCGTGCGGCGCGAGGAACCGCCCATCGAGCTCCGGGGCGCCGGCGTCGGCGAGACTAGCTCGCCAGCCATAGCTCTCCCCAGCCTGCCGCGAGGAAGTTGGGATCGTTGGAGTGGTTCTGCACCTTGGTGCTGGCCACCGTGATCGATTCGAGCTCGACCAGCGGCAGGAGAGGCGCCTCCTGCGTCACGATCTTCTGGAACTCGACCACCAGCGCCTTGCGCTTGGCCGGATCGGTCTCGACCTTGATCCTGGCGACCAGCGCGTCGACGTCGGGATTGGAGTAGCCCGAGGCGTTGCGGAACGGCACGCCCTTCAGGATGCCGTCGGTCGTGAAGTACTGGGTCGTCGACGGCACCGGTTCCGACGGGTTGGACTGGTTGGACAGCGCCAGGTCGAAATCGTAGTCGGTGTAGATGCGCTTGATCGAGGACGGCCGGTCGGGGACGGTGAGATTGATGCCGATGCCGACGTCCTCGAGCGCCTGCTTGACGTATGCGCCGATCTTGCCGTTCTCCGGAAACCAGCCGGCCGCGAGCAGGTTCAGCGTGAAACGCTTGCCGTCGCCCTTCTTCGGGTAGCCTGCCGCTTCGAGCAGTGCCGCCGCCTTCTTCGGATCAAAGTTGGTCTTGTAGGTGTCGGGCGTGAAGAACGCCACGTTGGGCGAGAAGATCGGGCCGGTTCCGGGCCGGGCATAGCCGTAGAAGACCGTCTTGGCGATGAAGCTGCGGTTGACGGCATGGAACATCGCCTGCCGGACCTCGCGCTTGGCGAAGATCGGGTTGCGCATGTTGCACTCGAGGGTCGATGCCCAGACCGCCTCCTCGTAGCCCTTGGACGTGGCGACGAACTTGCCCGTGCCGGTCAGCCGTTTGATGTCCGGCGGCGCGATCGGGTTGAACACGCCGATATGGATGTCGCCTGCCTCCATCGCCGCGGCGCGTCCCGCCGGATCGCGCACGTAGCGGATGATCAGGCGATCCATGTAGGGCAGGTCCTTGCGCCAGTAGTCCTCGTTCCTGACGTATTCGAAATGGCTGCCGCGCACCCATTCCTTGAACTTCCACGGGCCCGTCCCGATCGGCGCGTTGTTGGCCGGGTTGGTCACCGGATCCTTGCCGGCATACACGTGCTTGGGGACGATGTAGTTGACGTTGCCGCACAGCAGCGAGGAGAAGAAGAACTCCGGCGTCGGCTTGCCGAACTTCACGACCACCGTGTCGGCGTCCGGCGCCTCGACACCTGCGAAGTCGGTCAGCGCCGATGCTGCGGCGTACTTCTTCCAGATCTCGCCGATCGAGTAGACGACGTCGTCGACGGTCATCTCCTTGCCGTCGTGGAACTTCACGCCTTTGCGGATCCTGATCGCGTACGATATGAAGTCCGCCGCCGGCTTCCAGCTCTCGGCGAGCACGCCTTCGAATTGGCCGTCCATGGTGCGCCGGGCCAGGCGCTCGAAGAGCTTGGACGAGGAGAAGGTGGGGCTCGAGCCGCCGCCCGCCGGCACGTAGCAGGCCTGCGGTTCGCCACCGCCCCAGGTCGCCACCAGGGTGCCGCCCTTCTTCGGCGTTCCCTGCGCGAATGAAGCGACTGACTTGCCGGCAAGGCCTGCAGCCAGGATGCCGGCGCCGAAGACGCGACGTGAAACCTCGATCGTCATGACCCCCTCCGTTGTCCTCCACTCCCCGCTTCGATCAAGCAAACTCCGTACCGCGTCGACTAGCCGGCGAGCGTCGAGTAGGTCGCGCGACCGACGGCGATCAGCGCCTTCTGGTCGTTGAACACGTCGACGTCGACGACGCCTACGCTCTTGCCGGCGCGGCGCACGCGCGCCGTCGTCGTCAGTGCGGTCTTGATCGCGGGCCGGAGATAGTCGACGCGGAAGTTGATGGTCGGCAGGCCGCGGCGCAGCGCCATCACCAGCGCGTAGTCGCCGACCGTGTCGATGATCGCCGCGATCGGCCCGCCGTGCCATTGGCCGGTGCCGGCGCCGCGCTCGAACTCCGGCCGCATGGTGCAGGTCATCGTGACTTCTTCCTTTGCCGGATCGGCCGCAATCACCTTGAGGCCGAGGAAGGCGATGAAGGGAGAGCGGTCGAGCTGAGCCTGCATCTCCTCGGCGGTCAGCGGCTGGAGCTTGTCGGTGCTCACGGCGCCACCACGATCTTGCCGAACACCTCGCGGTCCTCGATCACACGCAGCGCCTCGCGCGCCTCGGCGAGCGGGTAGACCTTGTCGACCAGGACCTTGAGCTTGCCGCTCTGCACCAGCTCCAGAAGCTTCTCGATGTCGGAGCGCATCCAGCCGTTGGAGCCCAGCACCTTGAGCTCGAACGTCCAGATGAAGCGGATGTCCTCGGTCGGCGCGTAGCCTGCGGTGGCGCCGCAGGTCAGCAGGCGGCCGCCGACCTTCAGCACCTTCAGCGACTTCACCCAGGTGTCGCCGCCGGTGTAGTTCACCACCACGTCGACGCCCTGGTCGGTGCCCGCGCCACGCCGCGTCGGCTTGCCGTACATCGCGAAGATCTCCTTCATGAAATCCTTCTCGACGTAGTTGATCGTCCTGTCGGCGCCGAGCTCGCGGAGCCGTGCGGCCTTGGCGTCGGTACCGGCGCAGGCGATGACCTCGGCGCCCGCCAGTTTGGCGAGCTGCAGGCAGCACACGCCGACGCCGCCCGAGGCGCCCAGGATCAGAACCTTCTCACCCTTTGCGACATGGCCGTTGGTCACCATCATGCGCAGCGCGGTGCCGTAGGCGACGGGCAGTGCCGCCGCGTCGGAGAAGCTCACGCCGTCCGGAATCCGGATGAGCTGGTGGGCGCGCGCCTTGCAGAGCTCGGCCAGGCCGCCGTGCACCGTCTCGCCCATCAGCCCGCCCTCGACCCGGTTGATCGGGTCGACCAGCACGCGGTCGCCCTTCTTCCAGCCGGTGACGCCGTGGCCCACTTCGGCGATCTCGCCGGCGACGTCGAGGCCCATGATGGCCGGCATCGGCACCTTGATGCCGGGCATGCCGCGGCGCGTGAAGACGTCGTGGTAGTTGAGCGACGAGGCCTTCACCGCGACGATGACATCGCCCTCGCCGGGCGTGGGATCGGGGAAGTTTATCTCGTAGGTCAGGCGGTCCGGCCCGCCATGCTCGCGGATGATTGCTGCTTTCATTGGTCACACGTCTCCGGTTGGGATCTGCTGGGCGAGTACGCGCTTGTCGATCTTGTTGGTGCCGGCCAGCGGCATTTCCTCCACGAACAGCACGCGCCTGGGATGCTGGTAGGCCGGCGCGTTGGCGAGCGCGTAGGTCTTCACCGTCTGCTCGTCGATCTCCGCACCCGGCGCTCTGACCACGAAGGCGATCGGCTTGTGGCCCTTCAGCTCGTCGGGCACCGGGATCACGGCGGCCTGGTGGATACCGGGATGACGCTCCAGCATCTTTTCGACCTCGCCGGGGTAGATGTTCTCGCCGCCGCACACGAACATGTCGTCGGCGCGACCGACGAAGAAGAAGAAGCCGTTCTCGTCGCGGCGGAACACGTCGCCGGTGCGGTAGTAGCCATCCGGCGTCATCGCCCTGGCCGTGACCTCGGGCAGCTTGTGATAGTGCGTCATCAGCGCGCCGCACTTCATCTCGAGCACGCCCTCGTCCTCGACCTCCCGGCCGTCGCGCACCAGGCGAAGCTTGACCTCGGGGTGCGCATAGCCGGTCGAAAGCTCGGGCTGCGGCAAACCTTTGGGATGAGGGCCGAACACGACGGGCCCCGCTTCGGTGGTGCCGTAGCCGTTGGAGATGACCGCTTTGGGGAACACCTGGCGAACCTGGTCGATCAGCGCCTGGGTGATGGGCGCGGAGCCCATGCGCACCGCCTCGACCGCCGACAGGTCGTTGTGCGCCAATAGCACCTTCTCGCGCAGCATCATGGCGATCATGGTCGGCACCGAGGTGAGGAACGCCACACGATGCCGCGCGGCCGCCTCGATGTAGTCCCGGGTCGTGAACTGCGGCAGCAGCACGATCGCGTCGCCCTGGGAGAAGGTCGTCTGGCACATCGCCAGCCCGTTCATGTGATAGAGCGGCGCCGCCACGAGCGCGCGCTGGCCGAACGGCCCCGGCCGCCGCACCCGCTGGCTGATCGCCCAGAGATGCGAGAAGTGCGACAGCACCACGCCTTTCGGCCGGCCCGTCGAGCCCGACGTGTAGAGGAACATCGCCGGCTCCTCGGGCTTCATGGGCAGCGGCGTGAAAGGGCCTTCATCGAGCAATGCCGCGAAATCCCTGTCGAAGGAGATCTTCGGCACGCTGTCCGGCGCGAGCGGCAGCCGCGTGTCGTCGCCGATCACCAGTCGGGCGTCGCAGTCGCCTACGATGTAGGCGACGGTCTCGGCCGGAAGCTTGTAGTTCACCGGTACGGAGACGAGGCCCGCCTGCATCGTGCCGAGGAAGGTGAGCAGGAACTCGGCACGGTTGGCCGACAGAATGGCGACGCGATCGCCGCGCTGCAGGCCGCGTTTCAGGAGCCCGCGCGCCACCGCGCCGCTCAGCCGCATGAGGTCGGCGTAGCTGTAGCTGCGTTCCCCGCCGTTGCCGCCGGCATCGATCAGGGCAAGGTCGGCGGGCGGCACGTCGCGCGAGATCGCATCGCCCTGGTTGTCGTACTTGATGGTCACCATGAGCTTAGTCCCGTGAGTGCCTGGTCCGTGAGCCTTAGTCCGTGGTCGAGCGTGTCCCGGCGCCACTGGCCGTCGAACGGGCAGAAGGCGTCCATCATGTCGGCCTGCAGCGTGGCGCGAATGTCGGGGTCGAGCCCGTGCTGGCGGCGCAGCCACTGGTCCAGTCTCAGCACGCGGCGCATGTTGACGCCCCGGGTGCCGAACTCGATCACGGCGCCGCACATTTCCCGATTGCCGAGGAAGCGCTGCACGCCCTGGAAGACGAGGCCGGTGTAGTTCGGCCGCTCCATGCCATGCGGCCGCACGCCGTCGACGTTCTCCTTGCCCCACCAGTCGCAGGCGCGCCGGAACAGCGGACCGCCCGCCTCGTTGAAGCAGAGGAAGAACGGCTTGCCGTAGTCGCCGATGCCGGTGTGCCAGTCGATGAAGGCGACCTTCTCGGCGCCGGCAAGCGCTTCCTTGACGATGGCCTCGAGCGTGCGGTTGGACCATTCGCGATCCTTGCCGCCGTACATCAGCCCGTCCTGGTGCTGGTACTGGCCGCGCGCCAGCGTGTCGAACAGCGCGCTCTGGCCATGCCGCCCGGCAAAGCTTTCGAGCACGCCGTTGACGCGCGCGTTCTCGGCGTCCGTCCACTCGCGGATCAGGAGGTCGCCGTGCAACGACTCGTAGTGCGGGTTGGCCGGCTGGGCATCGGCCTCGCGGTCGATGAAGTTGCGGTTGAGGTCGACGTTGTTCTCGGTCGTGCGCGTGAAGTGGGCAAAGCCGTAGGGGTTGAGGCCGTGCACGAGCACGACGCCGACGTCTGCCGGCAGGCGTGCCGCGCCGCCCGATCGCAGCCAGCCGATCTGCACGGCCGAGCCCGAGAAGCCCTCCTGGCCGTGCGTGCCGCTCACGAACAGTGCCTGGCGCGGTGCCCTGGCGTCGCCGAAGCAGGCCACGTCGACGGCCAGCGGCCCGCCGTCCGGCGCCTTCCGGTCGGGGTGCAGGAACGTCCGCACCTTGCCCTCGGCGGCGGCGGCCGCCTTGAGAAATTTTGCGCGCGCGTTTGCATAGCTTGCCGCGAAGCAATCGTAGTATTCCATCGTCCCTTCTTCGCCGCTCCCCAGCGGCGCCCCGACGCGTCTCGCGCTCGGCTACTCGACGAACTCCAACACCGCGTTCAGCGCCTGCCTGGCCGGCACGACCAGCCGGCCCGCATTTTGAACCACACCGTCGATCTTGCCCGCCTGCAAGGCACGTGCCGCCTTGTCGATCGACACCGTACGGAAAGTGAGCCCAGCCATGTACGCCTTGCGACCTTCCGGATCGGGCGCCGCGTCGCCGAACTGTGCCTTGAGCTCGGCCTCGGTCACGATGTCGAAGCGCGAATTGCCGACGACCACGCTCCTGCCGCCCCTGATGTCGCGCACCGATTCCGGTCCGAACATGTCGGCGTAGAGCTTCGAAGCCGCCGCCGGATCGGGCTCGACGATCAGGGCGCGCACGACCGCCACGGTGCCGTTGGCATGGTGGCGCCATTCGTCGCGCCAGACCACGTCGCGCGTGAAATGATGACAGTAGTAGACGCGCCCGTAGGGCACGATTCCCGCCTTCATGCGCACGGTGCGGAAGCGCGCATCGCGCATCTCGGCGCCGACCTTGACGGGGCGTGTGAACTCGACCGGCGGATCGACCGGCACGCCCGCCTTGGAGAGCGACTCGTAGGTGATGGCCAAATCCTCGGAACCGAACACCAGGCCGTTCAGGCCGAACGGAAAGTTGAGGAGGTCCATGCGGCCGGTCGTGGCGCCCTTCGGAATGGCGATCAGCTCGAGATAGTCCGTGCCGAACATGGCGAGATGGTTCATCGAGCCCAGCGAATGGTAGCCGCGCTCGGTCAGCGAGAAGCCCAGTCGCGTGTAGACGTCTGCGGCGCGGTCCATGTCGTCGCGCGCGTTGATGACCACATGGTCGAGCGTTGCCACAGGCAGTGTCATCTGAAATTCCCCTCGCCATCCACCCTTGCGCATCTTGGCATGTCGGACACGCCAGGATTTTTTATATTGCGGGACGATTGCCTCATGGGCGGAAATCATTTCCAAGATTCGCCGACTATTGAGAATGAAGACCCAAGGTCGGCGGCATCGTCACGATATCTGATCCTGCCGACGGGCCGGTTCTCTCACCGTCCGTGTTCGTCTTGCCGGATTCCGTCACGGTCGATGCGCCTATGCATCACAGAGTAGCCGCATTGCTCGGCAGGATGGCGCGCGTTCGTCAGTCAACAACAGGAGTACGAGCACCATGAAGCGTCCCCTTATCGCTTTCGCCCTGGCTCTCACCGCCATCGCCGCGCAGGCCGAAGCCCGCGCGCCGGTCGGCTTGCCCATGCCGCGCGATCCGGTCCAGGCCGATCCGCTCGGCCCGCGCAGCGATCCCACGGTCACGGTCGCTGCGGCGGTTGCCCGGACGCAGGCCGAGAAGAGCGGCTACACCAGCGTGCGCGGCCTCACGCGCACGGCCGACGGCGCGTGGCGCGGCGTTGCGCGCAATGCCAGCAATGCCCCGGTCGCGATCGTGATCGACGGCCAGGGCAAGGTCACCGAGACGCGCTGACCCGACCCGCTTGCCGCGAGAGACGACCCGCCCCGGTCTTCCGGGGCGGGTTTTCTTTCGTCAGGCGCTTTCGTTGCTGAGCACGTCGCCGAACAGCTCCCAGGTCTCGCCCTTGAATCGCTGCAGGCGCACCGACTGGATGGGGTAGAAATCGGTCGCGCTGGTGTTGATCGTGATGCCGGGCAGCAGCATCGGCACCACCAGCTTTTTCATGCTGGCCGCCTGCTTCATCAGATTGGCGCGCGTCAGCTCGTCGCCGCAGCGCTTCAGGCAGTCGTGCATCGTGGCGCACACCGCGTAGGCGTAGGCGTTGAACGAGTCCGCCGGGTTGCCGGTCGTGTGATACTTCGCCATCCAGGCCTTCCACTCGACGAAATCCGGCGCCGTCGCCCACTGCGCGTCGGTCGGATCCTTGAGATAGGCGGCCGTGATGATGCCCTGGCTGTTCTCCAGCCCGGCCGGTTTCAGCACCGACGTGACCGACGCCGACACGTTGGCGAGATAGTGCGCGGGCTTCCAGCCGAGATCGGCGACCTTGCGGATCGCCTGGGCGGCGGCCTTGGGGGCGGCGTCGTTGAAGAACACCGTGGCGCCGGAGTTCTTGAGCTGGATGATCTGGCTGTCGACCGTCGGGTCGGTGACCTCGTAGCTCACCGACGCCACCACCATCTTCTCGTGCTCCTTGCCCAGGCCCTTCATGAAGCCCGCGACATAGTCCTTGCCGGAATCGTCGTTCTGCCAAAGGATGCCGATCTTCTCGCCCTTGTGCCGGGCGATCATGTGCTTGGCGTAGATGCCGCCCTCGGTCGAGTAGTCGGGCTGCCAGCCCATGGTCCACGGGAAGTTCTTCGGGTCGCCCCATTTCGACGCGCCGGTGGCGACGAAGAGCTGCGGCACCTTCTTCTGGTTCAGGTACTTGTGCACGACGGTGTTGGTCGGCGTGCCGAGCAGCTGGAAGATCGCGAAGACCTTGTCGTCCTCCACCAGCTTGCGGACCATCTCGACGGTCTTGGGCGGCGAGAAGCCGTCGTCGTAGGTGATGAAGTTGACCTTGCGGCCATTGATGCCGCCCTTGTCGTTGACCATCGCCCAGTAGGCCGCCTCGGCCTTGCCGATCACGCCGTAGGCCGACAGCGGGCCGCTGTAGGGATTGGTGTGGCCGAGCTTGATTTCCTTGTCGGTGACGCCGGGATCGTACTTCTTCTGCGCCCGCAGGATCGACGGGGCGAACGCGAACGCAACACTGCCGGCCGCAAGGGCACGGCGACGCAACTTGACCATCTGTTTCCTCCAGTCGTCTCTTCTTTTCGGCCGGATTCTAGAGCAGGTGTCCCGCCCGTTCCGCCTTGGTGCGCAGGTAGTTCTCGTTGTGCCCGTTGGACGGGAAGGAGTGCTGAACGCGCGCGGCGACCTCGATGCCGTAGCGCTCGAGCTGGGCGATCTTCTCCGGGTTGTTGGTCATCAGCCGCACGCGCTTGATGCCCATGCGCGACAGCATGGTGGCGGCCGGCGCGTAGATGCGCTCGTCGGCGTCGAAGCCGAGCTGCTCGTTGGCGTCGATCGTGTCGAAGCCGTCGTCCTGCAGCTCGTAGGCGCGCAGCTTGTTGACGAGGCCGATGCCGCGGCCTTCCTGGGCGAGGTAGAGCAGCACGCCCGAACCCTGCTTGGCGATCTCGGCGATGGCGCCGCGAAGCTGCACGCCGCAGTCGCAGCGCAGCGAGCCCAGCAGGTCGCCGGTGAAACATTCCGAATGAAGACGGATCAGCACCGGCTCGGTCGGATCGATCTCGCCGACCACGATGGCGAGATGCTCCTTGCCACCGTCGCTCGGCCGCCAGGCGAGGATGCGCGCGTTCTCCGCGCCCTCGAGCGGCACGTGGGCCTGTGCCACCTGCTGCAGGTTGCGCGAGGCGGTGTCCTCGTAGGCCAGCACGTCGGCGGCGTCGACATAGAGCAGGTCCTGCTCGCGCGCCCAGTCGCGGCGCTTGTTGCCGGGGTCGCGGCTGAGCGGCCCCAGCACGACCGCTGGCAACAGGCGTGCGAGCTTGGCGAGCTCGATCGCCGTCTCGGCGACGCGCGGCGCATGGCTTGCCACCGGCCGCGACAGGTGGCGCAGCGCGACGTGGCGGCTCGCCTCGGGATCGGTCTCGTGCGGCCGCAGAATGACGTCGACCGGCACGCCGACCGGCAGGTCGAGCGTGATCGGCTTGTTGGTCTCGCCCATGCCGCCGGCGATGTGCGGCGGGATGTCCATGCCGATCGCCTCGGCGCGGCGCCGGGTCGTCACAAGCACGGGGGCGTCCTGCGCCAGCCCCTGCAGGCGCTGCAGGGCGCGGGGGCCGCAGGATTCGGCGGCGATCACCAGCCCGCCGGCGCCGTCCTCGTCGCGCAGCACGACGATGCCGCCGCGGCGCAACTCCGCCATGGCGCGTTCGACGGCTGCAAGGGCGGACGCAGTGCGGGAAAGGGCCTGACCTGAGTTCATGGCGGGGCCTAACATGGGGTGCGGGACCGCCGAAGTGAACCGCTTTTGCGCCCAAATCGTACCGGATAGACTGTCACTTGGGGCGGCAGGTAGGTGGCAGACGCATGTCGGTGAACAATCGAGGCAAGAAAATCCTGCTGGTCGACGACGACCAGGCGTTGCGCACGGTGCTGGCGGAGCAACTCGACCTCTATGACGGGTTCACCACCATCCAGGTCGGCACCGCCGCCGAAGGGCTGGAGAAGGCCAAGCTCGCCCACTACGACGCCATCCTGCTCGACATCGGCCTGCCCGACATGGACGGCCGCGAGCTGTGCAAGCTGATGCGGCGCCAGGGCGTGCGCTCGCCCGTCATCATGCTGACCGCGGCCGACAGCGATGCCGACACCATCCTCGGCCTCGAATCGGGCGCCAACGACTACGTCACCAAGCCGTTCCGCATCAATGTCCTGCTGGCCCGGCTGCGCGCCCACCTGCGCCAGCACGAGCGCAGCGAGGACGCGGTCATGACCATCGGTCCCTACGAGTTCCATCCGGCGGCCAAGATGCTGATGGAGAAGGGCGGCAAGAAGAAGGTCCGGCTGACGGACAAGGAAGCCTCGATCCTGAAGTACCTGTTCCGCGCCGGCGACCGGCCGGTTGCCCGCGACGTCCTGCTGAACGAGGTCTGGGGCTACAACGCCGGGGTCACGACCCACACCTTGGAAACCCACATCTATCGGCTCAGGCAGAAGATCGAGAAGGATCCCGCGAGCGCCGCCATCCTGGTGACCGACCGGGGTGGCTATCGTCTTCAACCCTAGTTGAAATAGGGACTTGCCAAAAGGTGAACGAAGCGTCACCTTTTGCCGAAGAAAGCAAAGATCCGCCCCGGGAGGGCAGCGCCATGAGCACGCAACGCATCTACGCCTTGCCCGTCGAGACCACGCAGTGGACTTTCGACGGCCAGGTCGAAATGCTCTTCAACTGGGAATACGAGGACGGCTCGGCGCCGCTGCTCGAGCTCTATGAGAAGGGCAAGCAGCAGCAGTGGGACGCCAGCACGCGGCTCGACTGGTCGCTCGAGCTCAATCCCGACAATCCGATGGAGCTCAAGGACGAGGCGATCTCGATCTACGAGACGGATTACTGGCGCAAGATGACCGACCAGGAGAAGGCGTGGCTGCGCCGCCATCTTCAGGCCAACTCGATCTCGCAGTTCCTGCACGGCGAGCAGGGCGCGCTGATCGCCACCTCCAAGATTGTCGAGACCGTGCCGGACATGAACGCCAAGTTCTACGCCGCCACCCAGGTGATGGACGAGGCGCGCCATGTCGAGGCCTACAAGCGCCTGCTGCACGAGAAGTTCGAGCTCGCCTATCCCATCAACAAGGCGCTGAAGACCCTGCTCGAGCAGATCCTGACCGACCGGCGCTGGGACATGACCTATCTCGGCATGCAAGTCTTGATCGAGGGCCTGGCGCTCGCCGCCTTCCAGTCGATCCGCGACAAGGCCGGCAACACGTTGGCCGGTGCGGTGAACGCCTACGTCATGCAGGACGAGGCACGCCATGTCTCGTTCGGCCGCCTGGCGCTGCGCGAATACTATCCGCACCTCTCCGAGGCCGAGCGCGACGAGCGCGAGGAGTTCGTGGTCGAGGCGCTCCATTTCATGCGCGATCGCTTCAACCAGTCGGAAGTGTGGGAGCGGCTCGGCTTGCCGGCCAAGACGCTGGATGAGATCCACTACAACTCCAAGCAGATGAATTCCTTCCGCGGACGCCTGTTCAGCCGCGTCGTGCCGACGGTGAAGGATATCGGCCTGTGGGGTCCCAGGGTGCAGAAGGCCTTCGCCGAGATGGGCGTCATGGACTACGCCAAGATCGACGTCGCCCAGCAGCTCGCCGACGACGGCCGCATCGCCGAGGACTTCGACCGGAAGATGTTCGTCGAGCGTTCAGTCGCCGCCGAATAGCTCTCAGAGAAACAGCGCGACGAGAAGAAGCGCCGCCGGCACGAGCAGCGGATATGCCGTCGCGTGCAGCAGCAGGCCGCCGATCAGCGCGCCGATCAGGTAGCCGGTCCAGGTCAGCGCCAACAGGTGCGTGTTGCCCGAGGCCGGGGCCTGCGCCGCCGCGCCCGGCCACAAGCGATCGACCGCGGCGTCGGCGGTGCGGGCCAGCGTGCTGGTCACCACGACGGTGCTGACCGCGCTGCCGGCGAAGCTGGTGATCGTCGAGGCCTGCAGCCCCATGGCGAAGGCCACGACCATGACGGTCGGTTCCATGCCGATGTCGAGGAAGCCCACGATGCCGATGAGGGCGGCCTCGGCCAGCAGACCGGTGGTGGGCGAGCGGAACAGCCGCACCAGCGCCCGCGCCAGCATCGCGCCCAGGAAGAACGCCACGAGCGGCGTCAGGTGGTGCCAGGTTCCCGCGAAGTCGCGTTGCGCGGCGGCGATGCCGGCCAGCACGGTGTTGCCCGTCATGTTGGCGGCGAAGACGCCGCCCATGGTGATGTAGCCCACCGCGTCGGCGATGCCCGCGACGATCGTCAGGATCGTCGCCTGCGCGAGGGGCTTGAGGCTGATCGCTACACCACGTCGTAAGTGATCTCGACCTCGGCCCCGAAGCAATGGCCCTGGCAGGTCAGGATCCAGTTGTTGGCGAGATCGTCGGCCGTATAGATGTCGTTCTTGGCCAGCACGACCTTGCCCTTGATGCGCTTGGCCGCGCACGAGGCGCAGAAGCCCTCCTCGCAGGACGACAGCGGATTGAGCCCGGCGGCGCGCGCCGCCACCAGGATAGTCTGGCCCTTCTGGTAGGGCACCTTGTGCGTCTTGCCCTCGAAGTGGATGGTGATCTCGCTGGGGATCGCGTCGCCCTCGCCCGCCGGCTCGACGGGAATCGCATCGTTGCCCGACGCCTCGAAGCGCTCGATGCGCACCCGTTCGCGCGGCATGCCGGCGCCGAGCAGCGTCGCCTCGACGAGGTTCATGAACGGGCCGGGGCCGCAGAGATAGGCTTCCGCCGTCTCGAAGCCCTTCAGCGCCGCGAGGATTTCCTCCGGCCTGGTCAGGCCCTGCTCGGCATCGAGATGATGGATGACCTCGAGGCGGCCGGGATGCGCCTTCGCAAGCGCCTCGAACTCCGCGTCGAAGATCACCGAGGCCTTGTCGCGGTTGGCATAGTAGAGCCGCATGCGGCGCTTGCCGGCCTTCAGCGCGCTCTTGATCAGCGACATCATGGGCGTGATGCCGCTGCCGCCGCCGAACAGCAGCAATGGCGAATCGCCCTCGCCCAGCACGAAGCGGCCGGCCGGCGGCAGCACGTCGAGCGTTCCGCCTTCCTTCAGCGCATCGTGAAACCAGTTGGATCCCTTGCCGCCGGCGACGCGCTTCACCGTCACCTTGGGCAGGCCGTCGGCCTCGGGCGCGCTCGACAGCGAGTAGCAGCGATTGAAGGCGCCGTCGGCGTGAGGCACCCGGAAGGTCAGGAACTGCCCGGCGCGGTAGCGGTACCTGTCCGCCAGATCGGACGGGACTTCGAGAACGAAGGAGCGCGCGTCTTGCGTCTCCTGGATGATCTTGGCGATGCGCAGTTGGGCGTAGGACATCAAACGATCCGTCTTCAGAAATCTGCTTTTCCGTGCGGGACTCTCCTAACAGACTGTGTTAGGTTCCGCCCAGAAAAATGAACGGAGCGTCATCTTTGCCGCTCCGTCTGGGATGGGACTAGGTTCAGCGCCAGGAGGCAAGAGCCCATGACGACACAGCAATCCGCGACGCAAAAGAGCACGAGCCAGAAGATCTACCAGCTGCCCGTCGAGGTGACGCAGTGGAAGTTCGATGGCGCTACCGAGATCATGTTCAACTGGGAATATGACGACGGCTCGGCCGACCTGCTGAACCTCTACGAGAAGGGCAAGCAGCAGCAGTGGGACACCTCGACCCGCATCGACTGGTCCCAGGAGCTGTTCGAGGACAACCCGATGGGCATGTCCGACGAGTCGATCCCGATCTACGGCTCGCCCTTCTGGGAGAAGATGACCGAGAAGGAGAAGAACTGGCTGCGCTTCAACCTGCAGTGCCACTCGATCTGCCAGTTCATGCACGGCGAGCAGGGCGCGCTGATCGCGACCGCCAAGATCGTCAACACCGTGCCCGACATGAACGCCAAGTTCTACGCGGCGACGCAGGTGATGGACGAGGCGCGCCACGTCGAGAGCTACAAGCGGCTGATCCACGAGAAGTTCAAGTCGGCCTATCCCATCACCGAGTCGCTGAAGAACCTGCTGGAGCAGACGCTGACCGACCGCCGCTGGGACATGACCTATCTCGGCATGCAGGTGCTGATCGAGGGGCTGGCTCTCGCCGCTTTCCAGCGCATCCGCGACACCGCGAAGAACAATCTCGCCGGAGCGGTGAATGCCTACGTCATGCAGGACGAGGCACGACACGTCACGTTCGGGCGCATGGCGCTGCGCGAATACTACCCGCATCTCTCCGACGCCGAGCGCGCCCAGCGCGAGGAGTTCGTGGTCGAGGCGCTCTATTTCATGCGCGACCGCTTCAACCAGGCCGAGGTCTGGATGCGCTCCGGCCTGCCGGTGAAGGAGATGCTGGAACACGCCTATCACTCGGGCGCCATGCAGCAGTTCCGCACGCGGCTGTTCACCCGCATCGTGCCGATCCTCAAGGAGATCGGGCTGTTCGGGCCGAAGGTCCAGAAGGCGCTGGGCGAGATGGGCGTCATGGGCTACGCCGACGTCGACGTCGAGAAGCTGATCGCCAACGATCTCAAGGTCGCCGAGGATTTCGACGCCAAGAAGTTCGTGAAGGACCAGATCGCCGCCGAGTAGCGGCCGTCATCCGGCGGGAATCGGGAAGGGGGCGCTCTGCGCCCCCTTCGTCATTTGCACGCCTCGATGCGCGGCGGCGCATCGAGCACCGTCGCCACCTTCGAGATGTCGAGGCAGCGCGCGCCGATCCAGGCCTTGCCCTGCACGAAGATCGCGAAGCGGGCGAAGGTCTCGGCCTGCTCCTGCGGCGTCGGCCGCTTGCGGGCCAGCAGCCAGGCCAGGGCGTAGATGTTGCCCGTCGCGAAGTCGGCGGCCGCGACGTCGAGGTCGCGGGCCCACATCGCGGCGTTCTTGCCGGCCGCACCCGTCGGATCGGGAAGGCCGGCCAGCCAGGCATGTGCGTTGGAAGCAACCCCGTAGGCCCCGCCGTTCTGGTTGCGCAAGGCCTTCACCTGCTCGGCCACGGCCACATAGCCCTGGCCCTCTATGGTGAGGCCGCCGCAGTCGCGGCGGCACAGCGCGACGAAGGTCAGGTACTCGGCGAGGATGATCTCGACGTTGCCGTTGTTGTGCTTGCGCCAGGCCCGCGCCAGGTTCCAGCCCTGCTTCATCTCCACACCGGTCCATGGTTTTGCGGCCTGCGGCGTGTCGCGCTCCAGTTCGCCGATCACGGCCTGGGCGGCGGACTGCCATTCGGCGGGAATCTGCGCCGCCGCCGGCGCGGCGCCGAACAAGGCCAGCAGCAGGATCGAAATGGCTCGTCTCATCGTGGCGCTCCCTCAGTATTTGCGGGCGATCCTGCGATCGCGGCTTTCATACTGAACGAGGTTGTCGGCCCGCAGCACGGTGGCGTCGGGCGGCATCAGCCAGCGCATCTGCGCCGGTGCGATCAGGCGGTAGTGGCGGGCATCGTCGACGGCGGCGCCGACGTCCCAGCAGTGCTGCTCGCCGGTGATCCACGCCTCCGGCGCGAAGCGGCGCAGGTCGACCGACGTCGAGTAGGTGCGCAGCGTCTTGCGGCCCTTGTTGAAGTATTCGTGGAAGTACGACATCGCGAGTTCGCGCAGGGTCCGGTAGACGGGATCGCGCCAGCGCAGCCAGGCATGATTGCTCTTGGAGATGGCGCCCCAGCAGCCGTTGCGCCGGAACAGGGCGACGACATGGTCGGCATCGTCCGATGTCGCAGTCAGGTCCATCAGCAGCGGCGGGTCGCCGTGCAGCCACAGCGCGCAAGCCGCGACGAAGGCGGCTTCGATGCAATGGGCCTCGCCGTGGCGCAGCGACCCGCGTACGGAACGCAGGGTGTCGCCCTGGGGCTCGAAGTTGGCGCGCAGGCCCGCCACGAAGTCCTGGACGTGGTGCGGCGTCCGCAGGGCGCCGAGGAGGCGGCCCTCTTCGGCGGTGAGGCCGATTTCGGCAGGCGTGGGGCGTTTTCGTCTGCGCATCTACTGCAATTGTGCCGCGACGGGCCGCGGCGGGCCAGTGGATGCAAGGCCAGAGCGGATGCAGGACCAATGGAACTGAGGGTCGAGGTGGTTGGTGGAGCTGAGGGGGATCGAACCCCTGACCTCCTCATTGCGAACGAGGCGCTCTCCCAGCTGAGCTACAGCCCCCTCCGACCCGGAGAACCGCGCGGATAATGCCTGCCGGGCCCCCTGTCAAGCAAACCGCCCTATGTTAGCGTCCTGCCGGAGTTTTCCGACCGAGAGGTAAGCCAGTGTCCAACGGCAAGAAAGTGGTTCAGACGGAGGCGGCCCCCAAGGCGCTCGGCCCCTATTCCCAGGCGATCGTCGCCAACGGGGTGGTGTACTGCGCGGGCCAGATCCCGCTCGATCCCGCCACCGGCAACATCGTCCCGGGCGGCATCGCCGAGCAGACCCACCAGGTGCTGAAGAACCTGCGGGCCGTGCTGAAGGCCGCCGGCTCCGACCTCGATCGCGCGGTGAAGACCACAGTGTTCCTGAAGAGCATGGACAGCTTCACGGCCATGAACGAGGTCTACGGGCGGCCCGAGTATTTCGGCGCGGCGGCACCCGCGCGCTCGACCGTCGAGGTGGCGCGCCTGCCGCGCGACGTGATGGTCGAGATCGAAGCCGTGGCGCTCGTCTAGCCATGGACCCGATGACCTGGGTGCTGGGGCTGGGCTCCCTCATGGTGTCGGTCTTCGTGATCGGGCACCTGATCGTAGCCCTGGTGCTGATCATCCCGACCTGGCGGATCTGCACGCGCGCCGGCTTCTCCGGCGCGCTGTCGCTCTTTCATCTCGTGCCGTTCATCGGCTCCTTCATCGTCATGGGCGTGCTGGCCTTCGGCACCTGGCCCGCCGGCGAAGCCGTTCCGAGGCGCTGATGGGCGGCGCCGAGGTCGCGGGCCTGATGGGCTTCTTCGGCATCACCAGCGCCTTCGCGCTGGTCGCCACCGTGTTCGCCGGCTGGATGGCTTGGCGCATCGTCGAGAAGACGGGCCTGCCCGGATGGGCCGGCCTCGGCGCCATCCTGCTCACGCTGACAGGCATCGGCTCGATCGTGCCGCTCATTCTCCTCTGGGTCTTCGCCTACATGCGCTGGCCGCGCGACGAGCCCGCCGTCGTCCCTGTGCCGGGCTACGCGCCGGCGTCACCGCCGAGGCCGTCGGCGTCGCCCGCCCCCCTGTCCGCGCCGGCGATCCCGCTGCCCGATGCGCGCGGCTGGAAGCTCTCCGGCATGCTTGCGGGTGGCGGCACCGTCACGCTCTCGGTCGACGGCGCGGCGGCCACCTATTCTCTCACCGGCGCGGCGGCGACCGCACCGACCGACCTCAGCGTGCCCGATCCCTCGGTCGGCCAGCCGCATGCCAGGCTGTTGGTATCCGGCCGCCGGCTCGGCCTCGAGGATCTCGGCACACCGGGCGGCACCTTCATCGACGGCGCCCGGCTGCTGCCCGAGCACGGTCCGCGCGACGTCAGTGCGGCCCGTTCGATCCGGCTGGGCAGCGTCGAGCTCACCCTGTCGCGGGCCTGAAATTGGCTTGTGATCGACATTCCATGCCGAGTAGGGTGCGCGCGGCCGGCGCATGCCGGCATCATCGGGCGGAGAACTGATGCGTTCGCTGGCGATCCTGATCGACAATGTGATCGACATCTACACGTGGGTCGTGATCGCGAGCGCGATCATGAGCTGGCTGGTGGCGTTTGGCGTGGTGAATGTCCGCAACCACTTCATCCGCGTCGTGGTCGACCTGCTCTACCGGCTGACCGAGCCGGTCCTGCGCCCGATCCGCCGCTTCCTGCCCAACCTCGGCGGCGTCGACATCTCGCCTGTCGTCCTCCTGCTCGGCCTGTTCTTCGTCCGCAGCCTGCTGTGGGAGTACGTCTGGCCGGCCATGATCCGCTGACGCCGCCGCCCGCCGATCCGCTTTTCCTGCGCCGCACCGCGGGCGGCGTCACCATCCAGTTGCGCGTCCAGCCCAAGGCGCGCCGCACCGCGCTCGAGCCGACCGCCGAGGGCGGGCTGAAGGCCGCAGTGACGGCCGCGCCCGAGGATGGCAAAGCCAACGCCGCCGTCGTCGCGCTGCTGGCCGCCGCCTGGCGCCTGCCAAAATCGACCTTCGAGGTCATGCGCGGCGCGACGGGGCGCGACAAGACGTTGAGCGTCGCGGGCGATCCCGCGGCACTTGCCGACCGGATTGCCGAATGGGTGCGCAACAATGGCTGATGCGAAACTGATCGACGGAAAGGCCTTCGCAGTGGGCCTGCGCCAGAAGGTGGGGGCGGGCGTCGCCGACATGGTGTCCAGGGGCCGCGCCAGGCCCGGCCTCGCCACCGTACTGGTCGGTGCCGACCCGGCGAGCCAGGTCTATGTGCGCAGCAAGGGCAAGCTCGCCCTCGAGCTCGGCATGTCGAGCATCGACCGCAAGCTCCCGGCCGAGACCACGGAACAGGAGCTGCTGGCGGTCGTTGCCGAACTCAACGCCGATCCCTCGGTCAACGGCATCTTGGTCCAGCTCCCGCTGCCCCGGCACATCGACACCGCCAAGGTGCTGCTGGCCATCGATCCGGCCAAGGACGTCGACGGCTTCCATCCCATGAACGTCGGCCGGCTGGGCTCGATCGCCGCGGGCGCGCCGCTCGATTTTCCCGTGCCCTGCACGCCGCTCGGCGTCTCCATGCTGCTACAGGATGCACTCGAGACGTTAAGTGGCTGCAATGCCGTGATCGTCGGCCGCTCCAACCTCGTCGGCCGCCCTGTGGCGCAGCTCCTGCTGCGCCTGGATTGCACGGTGACGATCACCCATTCGCGCACGCGGGATCTGCCGGCGCACTGCCGCCAGGCTGACATCCTGGTGGTGGCGATCGGCAAGACCGAGTTCGTGCGCGGCGACTGGGTGAAGCCGGGCGCGGCGGTGATCGACGTCGGCATCAACCGCATCCCGACGGCGGAAGGAAAGAGCCGGCTGGTCGGCGACGTCGCGTTCGAGGAGGCGAAGAAGGTGGCGGGCCATATCACGCCGGTGCCGGGCGGCGTCGGACCGATGACGGTCGCCTGCCTGATGTACAACACGCTGCAGGCCGCGCGCCGCGCGGCCGGCCTGCCGTTCGTCGCCGTCTGATCAGTTGCGCGACATGCCGGCGACCAGCGCCGCCACGTTGTGGCGCATCATCTTCTCGTAGGTCGCGGCCGGGCCGTCCGGCCCCGACAGCGCATCGCTGTAGAGGCGCGGACCGACGATGCCGCCCGATTCGCGGGCGATCTGTTCGACCAGCCCGGGGTTGGTCATGTTCTCGACGAACAACGCCTTGATCTTCTGCTCGCGCACCTGGCGGATCAGGGCGGCGACGTCCTTGGCCGACGGATCGCTGCTGGTGCTGACGCCGCGCGGCGACTGGAAGGCGACGCCGTAGGCCGAGGCGAAGTAGCGGAAGGCATCGTGGCCGGTGATCACGCGGCGCTTGTCGGCCGGCACCCTGGCGATCTCGGCCTTCACCCAGGCGTCGAGCTCGGCCAGCCGCTTGTCGAACGCGTCGGCGCGCTCGCGATAATAGGTGGCGTTGGCGGTGTCGGCTTCGGCCAGTCCCTTGCCGATGTTGGCGACGTAGCGCTGCGTGCGTGCGACGTCCTGCCAGCAATGCGGGTCGGGACCATGCCCGTGTGAATGGCCTTGGGCGTGTGCCGCCGCGAGGGTGGCGACGCCCGTCGACGCCACGACCGCGCGACCCTTGAAGGGTGCAGCCTTGGCGAGGCGGTCGATCCAGCCCTCGAAGCCCAGCCCGTTGCTCACCAGCAGCCGGGCGTCGGCCACGGCGCGGGCATCGGCGGGACGCGGCTGGTAGGTGTGGGCGTCGATGTCGGCACCGACCAGCACGGTGAGGTCGACCTTGTCGCCTGCGACCTCGGCCACGAGGTTGCCGAGGATCGAGAAGGTCGCGACGGCCTTGAGGCGGGCCTGGGCCCGGGCGGACAGGGCGGCCAGCAGGCCCGGGGTGGCAAGAAGCAGGGAACGTCGAAACATCCAGTTATGATATAACATCAAACCGGAAAGTCGAGCCATACGGGCGCATGGCCGGTGGCCTCGAAGAAGCGCAGCAGGTCGAGTCCGGCCAGCGCGGTCGTCATGGTGTTGACCAGCGGATGGGCGTTGACCGGCCCGTCCCCGGCCAGCGCGCGGTCGAGCGCCAGCCGCACGAGGTGCGGCTCGTCGTTGATCAGCGCCAGCGGCGTCACCGAGCCGGGCTCGACGCCCAGGTGCCGCTTCAGGCGGTCGGGGCTTCCGAACGACAGCCGGCCCGCGCCCAGCCGCTCGCCCAGCCGCTTGAGGTCGATCGCGCGGTCCTCGAGCGCCACGACCAGCCACATCTCCTCCTTCTTGTTGCGCAAGAAGAGGTTCTTGATGTGGTGGCCGGGCAGGTCGCCGCGCAGCGCCTTGGCCTCCTCGACGGTGAAGACCGGCGGATGCTCGACGGTGCGGTGGGCGATGCCGAGCCGGTGGAGCCGGTCGAATAGTTGTTGCGGGCTGTGCATGGGGTCGCGTTACATGGCTAGAATGAAGGGAATCGTTCTCTCGGGCGGCAGCGGCACGCGGCTCTACCCCATGACACGGGCCGCCAACAAGCAGCTCCTGCCTGTCTACAACAAGCCGATGGTCTACTATCCGCTGACCACGCTGATGCTGGCGGGTTGTCGCGACATCCTGCTCATCGTCAATCCGCAGGACGTCGAGGCCTATCGCCGCCTGTTCGGCGACGGCAGACAGTGGGGCATCGAGATCGGCTACGAGCCGCAGCCCAAGCCGGGCGGCATCGCCGAGGCCTTCATCATCGGCCGTCGCTTCATCGGCAACAGCCGTGTCGGCCTGATCCTGGGCGACAACCTCTTCTATGGCGATTCGCTGCCGGCGGTCGCCGAGCGCGGCGCGAACGGCAGCGGCGCCGTGGTCTATGCCTACTGGGTCGCCGATCCGAGCGCCTATGGCGTCGTCGAGTTCGACGCCGGGGGGCATCCGGCCAGCATCGTCGAAAAGCCCAGGCAGCCGAAGTCGAACTGGGCCGTCACCGGTCTCTACTTCTACGATTCGGATGTCTGCGACGTCGCCGTGCACACACCGCGCTCGGCGCGCGGCGAGCTCGAGATCAGCGATATCAATGCGCACTACCTGAAGGAAGGCAGGCTGACGGTCGAGCGTCTCGGCCGCGGCTATGCGTGGCTGGATACCGGCACGCCGTCGAGCCTGTTGCGCGCTGCGCAGTTCGTCGAGACCGTCGAGGATCGCCAGGGCCTTCAGATCGGCAGCCCGGAGGAGGTCGCCTGGCGCAAGGGATATATCGACGACGATGCGCTGGAGAGGCTGGTCCAGCCTATCCGCGACAGCGAATACGGCAAGTATCTGCAGCGTCTTCTGGCCCGCGGCTGAGCGCTGGGCAGGGCCTTGCCAAGGCGGCGGAAAAGCCTTATCAACGCCGCCTTCCGGCGACCTACCCTGCCGGATCGGAGCGCGGGCGTAGCTCAGGGGTAGAGCACGACCTTGCCAAGGTCGGGGTCGAGGGTTCGAATCCCTTCGCCCGCTCCAATATCTAAAGGTCTTCGTCACGACCGGACGGCCGGCTTGCATTACGGTCCGGCGCCGAGTTGTCGTCCGATGCATCCGTTCCCCTTCGCCACCTGCGACATCTCCTGTAGATTGCCCGTCCAATTTTCGCCGCGGACGGGGGCTACGCGACGGAATCGGGGCCTGCACCTTCGTCGAGCGTGCGGCCGTGCCAACGACGAAGGCCCGTTTTTCCGATGACCTCCGCGAAAGCTCCCAAGGGACTGGCGAAACTGTGGGGCGACCTGCGCTGGCGGGCCGGCCACACGCTGGACGGCATCGCGTGGCGGCTGCTGGTCTACATGCCGGCCGCCGCGCGGATCTACGCGCGGCTGATCGGCCCCAAGGGGCCGCCGCTCGGCCCCTATCCCGGCTGGACCTTCGCGACCGAATACTACCCCGAGCTTCGGTGGATGGCCTGGCGCCGCGCCGCGCTCTGGGAGTGCGCGCGCCAGCGCAAGCTCCTCTTCCCGCTTCGCGTGCCCTGGTACGAAGGCACCTCGGTCGATGTCACTCTCGGCAACGACCTCAGCATGTGCCTCTTTGTCAGCGGCTCGTTCGAGCCCAACGAGTTCGTGTTCCTGCGCCGGATGCTGACGCCCGGCATGGTGGCGATCGACGTCGGCGCAAACGAGGGCCTCTACACCTTGTTCGCCGCCGCGCGGGTCGGGCCGACAGGCCGCGCCGTCGCCGTCGAGCCGAGCTCGCGCGAGCGGGCGAACCTGCAGCGCAATATCGACAGCAACAGCCTTGGCAACGTGACGGTCGTGGAGTCGGCGCTCGGTGCGTCGCCGGGCCGGGCGCACCTTCAGATCGCCCCCGAAGAGCATGCCGGCCACAACACGCTCGGCTCCTTCGTCTACGACGAGGTCGTCGCCGAAAACTCGGAGTCCGTCACGGTGGAGACGCTCGATGGGCTGGTCGAGCGGCTTCGCCTGCCGCGGGTCGATTTCGTCAAGATCGACGTCGAGGGTGCCGAGGTGAACGTGCTCACCGGCGGCGCCAGGGTCCTGCGCGAATCGCGGCCGCTGCTGCTGCTCGAGGCGAACGAATCCGCGCTGCAGGCGCAGGGCACGAGCAGCGCCGCCTTGGTCGAGATGCTGCGGTCCCAGCACCGCTACGAGGTCCTCGTCTTCTCGGAGCGGACGGGTCGGGTCGAGACGCACCGGGAAGGCGCCGAGCTTTCGTCGAACATCGTCGCCGCACCGGCCGAGAGGGTCGCGCAGATTCTCGCCGTGGCATGAGGGGCAGCGGATGAACGCCTCGACCGATCCCACGCCGGGCACGGACCTCCTCGTCGTCCGCACCGTGGCCGGGTTGCGCCGCATCGTCGCCTCGTTTCGCCAGGCCGGCCGGACCATCGGCCTCATTCCGACGATGGGCGCGCTGCATGCCGGACACATCAGCCTGGTGCAGGGCGCGCTCGAGCGCGGCGACGTTGCGGTGACGAGCGTCTTCGTCAACCCGACCCAGTTCGGGCCGAACGAGGATTTCGCGGCCTACCCGCGCGACGAACAGGGCGACTTCGACCGCTTGCACGCCGCCGGCTGCCGCATCGCCTTCGCGCCGACCAGGGAGGAGATGTATCCCGGCGAGCAGCTCACCACCGTGAAGGTAACGGGCATCACCGACGGCCTGTGCGGCCCGCTGCGGCCCGGCCATTTCGACGGCGTCGCCACGGTCGTGTCCAAGCTTCTTCTCATGGCGATGCCGGACCGCGCGTTCTTCGGCGAGAAGGACTATCAGCAGCTCCAGGTCATCAAGCGCATGGTCCACGATCTCGCCATGCCGTTCGAGATCGTCGGCATGCCGACGGTGCGCGAGGAGGACGGGCTCGCGATGTCGTCGCGCAACCGCTACATGAGCCCGGCCGAGCGTGCGGTCGCTGCGAGCCTCTATCGCGAGCTCAACAACGTCGCGAAGGCGGTCCGCAGCGGTACCGCCTCCGCGGACGCCGTTGCCGCGGCGTCGAAGGCGCTGCTGGCCGCCGGTTTCGACAGGATCGAATACCTGACGGTCGTCGATTCCCAAAGCCTCGTGCCGCTCGAGCATGTTGCGGGTCCGGCCCGCATCGTTGCCGCCGCGCGCCTCGGCCGTACCCGCCTGATCGACAATATCGCGGCCTGAGTCAGGAAGCCTCGCTCAGGCGGCCTGCTCCAGGGTCGAGGCGACGTCACGCGTGGTGACGCGGCGCAGGTCGCGTACCTTTGTCGTGTCGAACGGCCGGGCGCGATGCATGGTACAGCGATTGTCCCACACCACCAGGTCGCCCTGCCGCCATTTGTGGGCGTGCACGAACCTGGGTTGCGTCGCATGCTCCATCAGGTCCATCAGCAGGAGCCGGCCGTCGGCGACCGGCATGCCGATGATGTGCGAGGCGTGGCTGGCGATGTAGAGCGTCTTGCGGTGCGAGCCAGGATGGGTGCGCACGACGCGCTGCGGCACCGGCGGCAGGCTGGCCAGCTCTTCCGGCGTGTACGTCGTCACGGCGAGCTGGCCGCGCGAGTGCCAGATCGAGTGCTCGGCCACCAGACCTTCGAGCTGGGCCCTGGTCTTGTCGGGCAGCGCATCGTAGGCCGCACGCATGTCGGCGAACTCGGTGTCGCCGCCCTCGTCGGGAACGACGTGGGCGTAGAGCAGGGAGAGCGCGCCCGGCACGGCGCGGAACGAGGCATCGGTGTGCCACAGCCGGTTGGCCAGCCAGTCCAGCCGCCGCCTGCTGTTCTGTTCCAGCACTTTGGAATCGCCGTCGAGGTTGGAGATGTCGGCGATCTCGTTCGAGGGCAGGCGATGCTTGATGTCCTTGTGGCGGGCCCTCTGGGCCGATGAATGGATCGGCCCGAAATGGCGGGCGAAGGCGATCTGCTGCTCGTCGTCGAGCTTCTGGTCGCGGAAGACCACGACGGCATAGCGGTTGATGGCATCCTCGATGGCGTCGCGGTCGCGCGGTGCGAGCGGCTCGGCGAGATCGATGCCTGCGATCTCGGCGACGAAGTCGGCCCTCGTTGGCGAAAGACCAGTTGGCGTAACCGTGATGCTCATAACCGCCTCCTGCGGCTATAGTGCGTCGACAACCCATCATCTCCCAGGAAACGCCATGCCGCAAACGATGAAGCTCGCCCTGCTCGACGACTACCAGAAGGTCGCTCTGCGGATGGCCGACTGGGACCGCCTGCGCAGGCGCGGCATCGAGATCACGGTGTTCAACGAGCCGTTCGGCTCGATCGAGGATGCGGCGCGGAAGCTGGCGCCCTTCGAGATTCTGGGTCTGCTGCGCGAGCGCACGGCGTTCCCGCGGGCGCTGATCGAGAAGCTGCCCAACCTCAAGTTCATGGTCCTGACGGGCGCCCGTGCGGCCAGCCTCGACGACAAGGCCGCGGCCGAGCGCGGCATCCCGATCTCGACGACCCCCGGTGGCACCTCCAACGCGCCGACGGCCGAGCTCGGCTGGGCGCTGCTGATGATGTGCGCGCGCGATCTCGCCAAGGCCGAGCGGCTGGCACGCCAGGGCAAGTGGCACGACGGCATCGAGCAGATGGTCGTGCTCGAGGGCAAGCGGCTCGGCATCCTCGGTCTCGGCAAGCTGGGCAGCCGCGTCGCGCGCTATGGCAACGCCTTCGGCATGGACGTTGTGGCCTGGAGCCAGAACCTGACGCCCGAGAAGGCGGAAGCCGGAGGCGCCAGGTACGTCAGCAAGGACGAGCTGCTGGCGACCTCGGACTTCGTGTCGATTCACCTCGCCCTGTCGGATCGCACGCGCGGCCTGATCGGCGCACCAGAGCTTGCGAAGATGAAGAAGACCGCGATCCTGGTGAACACCTCGCGCGGGCCGATCGTCGACGAGGCGGCGCTGATTGCGGCGCTGAAGGCGCGCACCATCCTGCATGCCGGCCTCGACGTCTACGACAAAGAGCCGACGTCGGCCGACCACCCCTTCACCACGCTCGACAACGTCACGCTGATCCCGCACCTGGGCTATGTCGTCGAGGAGAGCTATCGCCACTTCTACGAAGGCACGATCAAGGACATCGAGGCGTGGCTCGACGGCAAGCCGATCAACGTCCTCAATCCCGACGCGCTGAAGAAGTAGTCAGGCGCGCAGGCGGACGGCGATCAGCCACACCGCGCCGGCAAGGATCACCCCCGCCGCGTACCATTCGATGCGTGTCAAGCCGGGCGGCGCCAGCCAGCCGAGCTGCGCCGCCGCCGCTTCCAGCACGATGGCGAAGAACGGCATGGCCGTCAGGGCGATCAGGTAGGTCTGCACGCCCGAGCGGTTGATGGTCCAGAAGCCGAGCCAGGTGCCGGGTGCGCGGAACAGCACGCCGGCGAGGATCGCGTAGAGCCAGAGCTCGATGCGGCCGAAGGCGTCGCCGCCGCCGGCCCACGGCGAGGCGATGAGACCGATCGAGCCGGCGACCGACCAGACGAAGATCAGGGCGAGGGAAGCCGCGACCAGGATCTCGCCGGTGAAGCGGCTGCGCGCCGCCGGGTCGGTCTCCTTGTTGCGCGGATGCCAGGCGATCATCCACGAGGCCGCGACGGCGACGGCCTCGGACAGGATCAGCCACAGCACGCCGCGCCACGTCGTGTCCGAGCCGATGGCTATGGCGAACGACACGATGCCGACCGCCAGCAGCGCGAGGCCCGGCCAGTCGCGCCGCGCCGGCGCCTTGCGGCTCAGTGCCCAACCCGAGGCGGCGCCGATCAGCACGCTCATGGTCGCGAGCAGCGTGCTCTGCGTCACGGCGAGCCACACGATCGCGGCCGACGTGGCGCCGTTGATGACGACGCGCATGAAAGCGTAGGCCACGGTCCATGGCGCCAGCAGGTCGGCGAGGTTGCCCGGCGTGCGCCGGCCGACCCACAGCATGGCGAGGCCGGCGCTCAGGAGCTGGACCAGCGTGTAGGCCCAGGCGTCGAGCTGGGCGCCGCTCACGACGTGGCGCGTGAACAGCAGGTAGACCGACCAGAGAAAGGAGTTCCCGAGCGCGATGGCAAGGACGTTGCCGCTCATTGAGCCGCTCCGGCCACGGCTTCAGGTGCGGAAGCGCAGCAGCAGGTGATTGACGCCGTTCAGCTTGACGTAGAGGTCCTCGAACTGCGCGTAGAAATCCTCCCACTGCGGCAGGCCGCCCCCCGGACCTCCTTGGGCGCCGAGCGAGGTATAGATCTCCGCCACCGTCTTGCGGCCGTCGATCTGCGCCACGATGCGCGGGGCGAGCGGCGGCAGGGTGGCACGCCACGGGAAGCCGTCGAGGTTGGCAATCAGCGGCGCGCCGGGCTGCAGGCCGGCGGCGAGCTTCGCCGCGTCCATCTCGCGCAGCACCGGGATCGCCGACGTGTCCTCGGGCCGCGCCACCGTGTCGAAGCCGGCGCGTGTGGCATAGAAGACGTGGGTGCGCAGGTTGCCGGCGAGCCGCTCGGCGAAGGCCGCCCGCTCGAGCAGCGGCAGCGAGCTCGTCTGGCGGGCGATCACCGGATCGCTCATGTAGGTCGCGGGCTCGTAGCGCACCGGCTCGAGGAAGGCGACGACGCGCAGGCCCGACTCCGCCGCCATCTTGCCGATCTGCGGCACCGTGAAGGCGCGGTCGCAGCTGTGCAGCAGCAGGTCGTAGAGGCCGGCGTCGCCGCCGGTGACGTGGTCGTTGAGGTAGGGGTTGCGGCGGAACAGGTTGGTCGTGGGCAGGAAGCGGATCAGCCGCTTGGCCATTGCCAGCCGGTCTTCGAGCGCCATGGAGAGCGGCGCCAGCGTGCGCAGCATCTCCTGCAGGGGATAGACGCCGCTGCGGCCATATTCGCCGTAGAGCATGACGCCGACACCGCCGTCGGCGTGCAGGACGCTCGCCAGCGCCTGCATGCCGGCCGTCGGGTCGGGCAGGTGGTGCAGCACGCCGGTGCAGTCGATGTAGTCGAACTGGCCGATGTTCATCGACGGCAGGTCGAGCAGCGAGCCGGTGAGGAACTGGATGTTGCGGAGCCCGCGGGCCTTGGCGCGCGCCTCGCAGACGGTGCGCGAGGCCTGGGAGAGGTCGAGGTAGATCACCTCGCCGGGGCAGCGGCGGTCGGCGAGCTGCTGGGCCAGCATGATGCAGGCATCGCCCGTGCCGCCGCCGGCGACCAGCGCCCGGAACGGCCGCGCGAAATTCAGCCGGCCGGAGAACAGGTAGTGGTTGATCTCGAGGACGTGGCTCGGGGTGCCCGTGATCAGCCGGATCGCCTCGTCGCGCGGATCGCGTGCCGGGTAGGGCAGCGATTCATACTGGGCACGGACGTCATCCAACGGCGAAGGAACGGTCATTCTGATTATGGTTCATGCTACAAATCGCAGGACCATGAAAGGCTATTTCGGCATCGGTGTGGAAGGCATCAGCAAGGCCGTCAACGTCGGCACCTTGTTCCGGACCGCCCATGCCTTCGGCGCGTCCTTCGTGTTCACGCTGGGCGCCCAGTACAACCGCCGCGAAGGCGGCCACAGCGACACGTCCGACACGCCGCGCTCGGTGCCGACCTACCACTTCGCCGATCTCGAGGCCTTCCGCCTGCCGCAGGGCTGCCGGCTGGTCGGCATCGAGATCACCGACACCGCGATCGAGCTGCCGACCTTCCGCCATCCCCGCCAGGCGGCCTACATTCTGGGTTCCGAGCGGGAGGGCCTCTCCAAGGACGTGCAGTCTCTCTGCGACTATGTCGTCCGGATCCCGACCCGCTTCTCGGTCAATCTGGGCGTCGCCGGCGCCCTGGTCATGTACGACCGGCTGCTGAGTCTCGGCCGCCACGCGCCGCGCCCGGTCGGCGAGGGCGCCCCCACCGAAGCCGCCGCCCTGCCGGTGTTCGGCGAGCCCATGTACAAGCGCAAACAGCGCACCCGCTTGCGCGCGGCGGGCAAAGCGACCACTTAGGCCGGCATGGCGACCTTGCCCCCCAAATCCATGCATCAAGGGCCGCTGCAGATCACCGAGCCATCACCCCGGCGCGGCCGCAACGACCTGCGCCGCAACCTGGTCGGCCTGTCGCGCGATGAGCTCAAGACGGCGTTGGCCGAGGCCGGCCTCGAGCCGTTCCGAGCCCGCCAGATCTGGCAGTGGATCTATTGGCACGGCGTTGCCGATTTCGACGCCATGACCAACATCGCCAAGCGGGCCCGCGAGCGGCTGGCCGAGCTGTTCGTGGTCGCACGGCCCGAGATCGTGACCGAACAGCGCTCGGTCGACGGCACGCGCAAGTGGCTGCTGCGCTTCCCCGACGGCAACGAGGCCGAGACGGTCAACATCCCCGAAGAGGACCGCGGCTCAGTCTGCGTCTCGAGCCAGGTCGGCTGCACGCTCACCTGCACCTTCTGCCACACCGGCACGCAGCCGCTCGTCCGCAACCTGACGCCCGACGAAATCGTGGGCCAGTTCATGGTCGCCCGCGACAGCTACGGCGAGTGGCCGACGCCGACCGCCGACGCCACCCGCATGCTCTCAAACATCGTCATGATGGGCATGGGCGAGCCGCTGTACAATTTCGACAACGTGGTCGCCGCGCTCAGGATCGTCATGGACGACCAGGGCATCGCGCTCAGCCGCCGCCGCATCACGCTCTCGACCTCGGGTGTCGTGCCGATGATCCCCAGGATCGGCGAGGCGCTCGACGTCAACCTCGCCGTCTCGCTGCATGCGGTGAGCGACGACGTGCGCGACGCGCTGGTCCCCATCAACAGGAAATGGCCCATCGCCGAGCTGCTGCGCGCCTGCGCCGACTATCCCGGCGCCCGCAACAGCCGGCGCATCACCTTCGAGTACGCCATGCTGAAGGGCATCAACGACAGCGACGCCGATGCCCGCGAGCTGGTGCGTATCCTCACTCCGATCCATGCCAAGGTGAACCTGATCCCGTTCAACCCGTGGCCCGGCGCGCCCTACGAGTGCAGCTCCAACAACCGCATCCACCGCTTCGCCGAGATCGTGAATGACGGCGGCTTGAGCGCTCCCGTCCGCACGCCCCGCGGCCGCGACATTGCCGCCGCCTGCGGCCAGCTCAAGAGCGAGAGCGTGCGTGGCCGGCGAGAGAAGGTCGCGCTTTAGCTAACGCGTGAACGAAGCGACCTTCGACAGGAACGCGCGCTCGGTCGAGACGGGGGCGAGGCCGGCGGCGGCACACCACTCCTCCAGCCGCCCGCCGACATAGTCGGTGTAGTAGGGCTCGTGGAAATAGTAGGGGAAGAGGTCGAGCAGGCCGTCCCACGCCGGATGGTCGCCCTTCTGGATCGAGTCGACGATCACCACCAGGCCGCCGGGCTTCACGACGCGCGCCATCTCGGCAACGACCTCGGCGCGCACCTTTTTCGGCAGCTCGTGCAGCAGGAACGAGGAGACGACGAGGTCGAGGCTCGCATCGTCGAACGGCAGCGCCTCGGCCGCGGCCTCCTCGAGCTTCACCCGCGCCGTGCGGCCGATCAGCCGGCGCGCCTCGTCGAGATAGGGCGCACTGAGGTCGATGCCGGTGAGCCTGAGGCCGGGCCAGGTGCGGTGCAGGAAGGCGAGCAGCCGACCGGTGCCGCAGCCGATATCGAGCCCGCGCACCGCGCGCTGGCTGCGGCCCTTCAGCCAGTCGGCGATGGGCGCCAGTGCGCGGCGGCGCATGGCGTCGGCGGCACCGGTGAACAGCACCTCGACCTGGGTGTCGTAGATCGCCGCCGACTCCTCGGTGAGCCAGCCGCCGCTCTGGAAGTGGAAGTTCTGCCGGTAGTAGCGCGGCAGGTGGTCGTTCGCCGCGTCGCGGTCGGGTTCGTCGTTGATGCGGCCGTGCCGGCGCGCGTCGACCCGGGGCAGGTCGCGGAAGTAGAGGGCGCTGCGGCGCAGCAGCTCGGCCGGGTCGGGGCCGAGCAGCGGCGGGGCCGGGAACAGGCCGGCCGCGACGTCCCGCCACTCCCGCTCGAAGAGGGCGCGAAGGTCGGCCGTCAGCGCGGCCCTGGTGGGCGTCGGCCCGATGGGGAAGTCGGGCTTGGGCATCGGCTTCAAGAGCCGGCGGCCGGCCGCGTAATGGCCGGCATACCAGGCGACCCGCGCGGTCTGGCGGGCGGCATAGGTGAGCCGATCTAGGGCAGAAACCATGGTCGTGGAGGCCATTATAGCGCGCTTGCCGCGGCAGGGGCCGTGGCTATAGTCCCGCGCGTTTCCAAAGCCGCCGAGGCAGCCATGAGCGTTTCTTATACCGGGCCCTACAAGAAGGGCGACATCAAGAAGGTCGTCCTGGCCTATTCGGGCGGTCTCGACACCTCCGTCATCCTGAAGTGGCTGCAGACCGCCTATGGCTGCGAGGTCGTGACCTTCACCGCCGACCTCGGCCAGGGCGAGGAACTGAGCCCCGCGCGCAAAAAGGCCGAGCTGCTGGGCATCAAGCCCGAGAACATCTTCATGGACGACGTGCGCGAGGAGTTCGTGAAGGACTTCGTGTTCCCGATGTTCCGCGCCAACGCGCTCTACGAGGGCCAGTACCTGCTCGGCACCTCGATCGCCCGGCCGCTGATCGCCAAGCGCCAGATCGAGATCGCCCGCGAGGTCGGCGCCGATGCCGTGGCTCATGGTTCGACCGGCAAGGGCAACGACCAGGTCCGCTTCGAGCTCGCCTACTATTCGCTGAAGCCCGACATCAAGGTGATCGCGCCGTGGCGCGAGTGGGAGCTCACCTCGCGCACCAAGCTGCTCGAGTTCGCCGAGAAGCACCAGATCCCGATCGCCAAGGACAAGCGTGGCGAGGCGCCGTTCTCGGTCGACGCCAACCTCCTGCACTCCTCCAGCGAGGGCAAGATCCTGGAGGATCCCTGGGAGGAGGCCGACGAGAGTGTCTACCAGCGCACCATCTCGCCCGAGGCCGCGCCCGACAAGGCGACCTACATCACCATCGACTTCGAGAAGGGCGACGCGGTCGCCATCGACGGTGTCGCGATGTCGCCGGCGACGCTGCTGACCAAACTCAACGAGCTCGGAAAGGCCAATGGCATCGGCCGCCTCGACCTCGTGGAGAACCGCTTCGTCGGCATGAAGAGCCGCGGCATCTACGAGACGCCGGGCGGCACGATCCTCTACGCCGCCCATCGCGGCATCGAATCGATCACGCTCGACCGCGGCGCCGGCCATCTCAAGGACGAGCTGATGCCCAAGTACGCCGAGCTGGTCTACTACGGCTTCTGGTTCTCGCCCGAGCGCGAGATGCTGCAGGCGCTGATCGACAAGAGCCAGGAGAACGTCACCGGCACGGTGCGGCTCAAGCTCTACAAGGGCAACACGACCGTGGTCGGCCGCAAGAGCCCGAAGTCGCTCTACTCCATGCAGCATGTGACGTTCGAAGAGGACCAGGGTGCCTACAATCAGCGCGACGCGGAGGGCTTCATCAAGCTGAATGCCCTGCGCCTCAGGCTGCGTGCGATCGGGCAGGGCGGGCCCAAGACCTGAAGCAGGACCTGAAACGCGACCTGAGCGGAGCGGCGCATGCCTTTTGACAACGAGGATCGCCGCCGGCCCGGCGGCCGCGGCACGGGCCCCGGCACCGGCGAGCGGGCCATCAACCTGCCGCCCGCCGTGCTCTGGCTGATCGTCGTCAACGTCGCCGTCCAGCTCCTGCGCCAGCTGCTCGGCGAGCAGGCCGACGAGGAGATCCTGCTGCAGTTCGGCCTGGTGCCGGCCGCCTACGCGGCCGACAGCCCCGACCTCTTCTTCCTGATCGTGGCGCCGATCACCTACCAGTTCCTGCACGGCGGCTGGATGCATCTCGGCATCAACATGCTGATGCTCGCGGCATTCGGGCCGCCGATCGAGCGGCTGCTCGGCGTGCCGCGCTTCGTGCTCTTCTATCTCGTGTGCGGCGTCGTCGCGGGCCTCGTCCATGTCCTCGTCTACCCCGGCTCGCCCGATCCCGTGGTCGGCGCCTCGGGCTCGATCAGCGGCGTGTTCGGCGCCGTCCTGATGCTGATGCGCTACGTCGGCAGCCTGACCTCGCTCCTGCCGGTGGCCGCCATCTGGATCGGCCTCAACGTCTTCTTCGGCCTGTTCGGCGGCGCGCCGGGGGCGGCCGGCGAATCGATCGCCTGGGTGGCGCACATCGCGGGCTTCGTGTTCGGCCTCGCCGCCATCCGCTTCTTCGCGCCTCGCCTGCCGAACGGACCGACTTAGTCGGTTCACAAACCCCACGATATAGTCGGCGCCATGGCCGACCAGGCAATCCCGCTCCGCCGCACCCTTGTCGCCAACGCCGTGGCGTTGACGCCGTCGTGGGGCGCGCTCGTCCTGCTGTGGGCGGCCGGCGAGCTCTCCGGCCGCGCCACCCTGATCGCCATGGCGGGGATCGCCGTCGTCACCGTCTGGCTGGTGCAGCGCTACCTCGCCTCGCTGGCGACCTTCGCCCGCTTCGTGGGCGAGCTCTCCGACGAGCGCGAGCCGGTGATGCCGCGCCTTGCCTTCGCCCCCGCCACCGAGGAGCTCGCGACGGCGGCGGCGACGCTGTCGACCGGCTGGCGCCGCCAGCGCGCCTCGATCGACAGCCTCGCCGCCTCCGCCCAGGCGATCGTCGACGGCCTGCCGGACCCGCTGATCTCGCTCGACCGCCAGCGCCGCATCGTCCGGACCAACCTCGCCGCCGCCGCGCTGCTCGGCACCACCGGCGCCGAGCGCGACGTCTCGACTGTGCTGCGCCAGCCGCAGCTCCTCGCCGCCATCGACCAGCTGCTCGAGACCGGTCCCGACGGCAATTTCGCGCGGCCCGACCAGAGCGCCGTCGAGCTGGCGCTGGCCGGCCCGCCCGAGCTCGACATGGTGGCCCATCTGCGCCGGCTGCCGCGCGCCGCGGCCGATGGCTCGCTGGCGCTGATCGTGCTGCACGACACCACGGCGCTGCGCCGCGCCGAGCGCATGCGCGCCGACTTCGTGGCCAACGCCAGCCACGAGCTCAAGACGCCGATCGCGGGCCTCGCCGGCTTCATCGAAACCCTGCGCGGGCCGGCGCGCGACGATGCCGGGGCGCGCGAGCGCTTCCTCGGCATCATGGCCGAGCAGGCCGACCGCATGCGCCGCCTGGTCGACGATCTCCTGATGCTGTCGCGCATCGAGCAGCACGAGCACGCCCGGCCCGACGCCGCCGTCGATCTCGGCCGCGTGCTGCGCTCGGTGCTCGACCTGCTGCAGCTCAAGGCCTCCTCGCGCAACGTCCGGCTGGAGCTCGACCTCGATGCCGACCTGCCGGGCGCGGTGGGCGATTCCGACGAGCTCACCATCGTGTTCCAGAACCTGATCGACAACGCCATCAAGTATGCGCGGCCCTCGACCACGGTGCGCGTCGCGGCGCGCCCGGCGGACCGCGGCCGGGTCGCCGTCGCGGTGAGCGACGAGGGCGACGGCATTCCGGCCGCGCACCTGCCGCGCCTCACCGAGCGCTTCTACCGCGTCGACACCGCCCGCTCGCGCCAGCTCGGCGGCACCGGCCTGGGGCTCGCCATCGTCAAGCACGTGGTCAACCGCCATCGCGGCCGCCTCGACATCCAGAGCAAGCCGGGCAAGGGCTCGACCTTCACGGTGACCCTGCCGGCTTGTGACAAGGCGTAACGCCGCGGCCTGCCCGGCTCCCGCTCCCGACGCGACGAAAAGCCCGGCCCGCGGCGCTTTCGGCGGCGTCGCGGGAGACTCCTGAAACGATTTATTTGTCTACTTTGTCTCCGGCCGGAGTGCGACACCCGGACGTACCATTTTGTAGCTTGTCGCAGTTGTCGCAATTCGCGCTGATGCGCGCATACGCTCGACGGACTCGTTGAACGATCTTCTCTTCGCGAGCTTGGTCGTAGGCAAGACGTTGCTTGCAATGCTTGCAGCGGCACCTCGCGGCGCTCTCGGACATTGCTGCGCAATGTCCTGTCGCTACATGGCCGAGCTTCGCTCGGCCTCGGCCTGAACAAAAATGGGCGGGCGCGCTCTTGGGAGAGCTGGGGGGAGCTTGGATGTCCCTCGTTGTGTGCCGCGCCGTACAGCCGATTTGGGCGCGGCGGCCTCTGTGGTTGCGAACGGCAGGTCAGGACCTGCCCTAGACATGACAAGGCCCGGATCCCCGTTGCCGGGGCCGGGCACACTGGTTTCAGGCTAGCGGAAACACCCTATCATTTCCTGCTGAACCTGCAACTCCGTCTGCGCAAGGCAGCCACGCTGCTTTTGGGTAGCTGCCTGCAATGCCAGCTCGCAAAGGCGCGGCTGTTTCCGGCGAGACGCTGCTGGGGTCATCACGATCGTCATTGCCGACGTCATCCAACGCGTTTTTCCGCTTCTCCACCGGCCGTCGCAGGTCTGTAACCAAACTGTCGCCGGGCCGCAGTCTCCGCCCGCTACGCCCTGCCCGTGGGACACGCGTAGGGGGTCGGATGCTGCGTCTCGAAAGCGTCACCAAGAGCTTCGCCGGCAAGCGCGCGGTGGACGACGTTTCGCTGGTCGTGCCGACCGGCCAGCTCGTCGGCGTGATCGGCCGGTCCGGCGCCGGCAAGTCGACGCTCCTGCGCATGATCAACCGGCTGGGCGATCCGACCTCGGGCCGCATCCTGTTCGGCGACACCGACATCACCGCGCTCAAGGGCCGGCCGCTGCGCGCCTGGCGCGCGCGCTGCGCCATGATCTTCCAGCAGTTCAACCTCGCCGGCCGCCTCGACGTGCTGACCAACGTCATGATGGGCCGCGCCTTCCACATGCCGCCGTCGCGCGCCCTGCTCAAGCTGTGGAGCGACGAGGAGAAGGCGCAGGCGCTGTCGGCGCTGGAAAGCCTCGGCATGGCGCGCATGGCCGCGCAGCGCGCCGAGACCCTGTCGGGCGGCCAGCAGCAGCGTGTCGCCATCGCCCGCGCCCTGGTCCAGGAGCCCGACATCGTGCTGGCCGACGAGCCGATCGCCTCGCTCGACCCGCGCAACACGAAGGTGGTGATGGACGCGCTGCAGCACATCAACCGCCATCTCGGCATCACCGTCGTCTGCAACCTGCACAGCCTCGACCTGGCGCGCAGCTACTGCGACCGGCTGGTCGGCATGGCCGGCGGTCGCGTCGTGTTCGACGACGTGCCTGCTGCGCTTACCGAATCGACCGCCCGCGACCTCTACGGACTCGAGGCCGGCGAGGTCGTGGGCCATGCCGCGCCGCCGGTCGTCCTGCCGGCCGGCGCCATGCCCGGCTTCGCGATGGCCGGTTCCTGATCCTTCCGACGTTCGACGTTCATCCAAGGAGAACAAGCATGCCGACCCCCAAGCTTACCCGGCGTCTCGCGCTGGGCGCCGCCCTCGCCGTGTCGTTTGCCGGCACCGCAAACGCCCAGGGATGGGCCGCCAAGTACCCCGAGCTGGTGCTCGCCGTCGTGCCGGCCGAGAACGCCTCGGGCGTCACCGAGCGCTATGCGCCGTTCGTCGAGTATCTCTCCAAGGAGCTCGGCACCAAGGTGACGCTGCGCGTGGCCAACGACTATGCCGCGGTGATCGAGGGCCAGCGCAACGGCTCGATCCATCTCGCGGGCTACGGCCCCGCCTCCTACGCCCGCGCCGTCGTGACCGGCGTCAAGGTCGAGCCGTTCGCCACCACGGTGAACGCCGACGGCACGATCGGCTACTACTCGGTGTTCTACGTGCGCGCCGACAGCCCCTACAAGACGATCGACGACCTCAAGGGCAAGAACCTCGGCCTCGTCGATCCGAACTCGACCTCGGGCAACAACGTGCCGCGCTTCGCGCTCAACAAGATGAAGATCAATCCCGAGACCTTCTTCGCCCGCGTCACCTACACCGGCAGCCACGAGAACGCCGTGCTAGCGCTGCAGCAGAAGACGGTCGACGTGGCGGCCAACTGGTGGAACGCCGACGACGATTCCAACCTCACCCGCATGGACAAGAAGGGCCTGGCCAAGAAGGCCGACTACCGCATCGTCTACAAGTCGGACCTGATCCCGAACTCGCCCTATGCCTTCCTGGCGAGCCTGCCGCCCGACCTCAAGGCGGCCATCGTCAAGGCGTTCAACGAGTCGCCGACCAAGGCCAAGGCCGCCTTCGACAAGCTGTCGGACGGCAAGGACCGCGAGTTCAAGGCGGTCGACGCCAAGTACTACGAGCCCGTCGTCGAGCTGATCAAGTTCGTCGACCAGCTGCGCAAGCAGAAGAGCTGATCGCTTCCCGGCCGGGCCGACGAGGGCGTCCGCGTTTCATGAGTACCCACGTCGTCCGGCTGCCCGAGGCGCAGCTCCGGCCGCTGCTCGCGGCCTACGAGGCCTCGGTGCAGAGCCGCCGTCGGCACACGCTGCTGATCCTGGCGTGCGTCGCGGTGGCGATGGTGCTGGCCTCGGTTTCGGCCGAGGTCGCGCCGGGGCGCTTCATCGACAACATCCACCGCTTCCCGAGCTACATCGTCCGGCTGTTCCACCTCGAGAACGGCCAGCCGGTGTGGACGGACCCCGGCGAGTGGTTCTGGGGCCTGTCGCGCTGGCTCCGGCTGCTCGTCGAGACGCTGCTGATGGCCTATGTCGGCACCCTGCTGGGGGCGCTCGGCGCGGTGGCGCTGGCCTTCCTGGCCGCCGCCAACGTGGCCCCCGGCCGCTGGCTGCGCATCGTGGTGCGGCGCTTCTGCGAACTCTGCCGCACGGTCCCAGAGCTCGTCTTCGCCATGATGTTCGTCATCGCCTTCGGGCTGGGGCCGATGGCGGGCGTGCTGGCGGTGGTCATCCATACGCTGGGCGCGCTCGGCAAGCTGTTCGCCGAGGTCGTCGAGAACATCGACATGAAGCCGGTCGAGGGCGTCGCCTCGACGGGTGCGCCGTGGCACGTCGCCATGCGCTACGGCGCCCTGCCGCAGGTCATGTCGAATTTCCTGAGCTATGCCCTGCTGCGCTTCGAGATCAACGTGCGCGGCGCGGCCGTGATGGGTTTCGTGGGCGCGGGCGGCATCGGCCAGGATCTGATCGAGGCCATCCGCAAGTTCTACTATTCCGACGTGTCGGCGATCCTGGTGCTGATCCTGCTCACCGTGGCGGCGATCGACACGCTGACATCCTGGATGCGCCATCATCTGATCGGCCTGGGCGAAAGGCAGTGACCGCCGTGCGCGACCGCTACCCCGAGCATTTCCGCCGCTTCGGCCGCCAGCGCGTGCTGGTGTCGACGGCCGCGGCGATCCTGTTCGTCCTGTTGATCTATGGCATGGGCCGGCTGGGCTTCTTCGACGGCAAGCTGCTCGCCGGCCTGGGCCGGCTGGTCGAGATCGCAGGGCTGATGCTGCCGCCCGATCCGGGATCGTGGGCGCATGTCCGCATCTACACGGTGTCGCTGGTCGAGACGGTGGCCATCGCCTTTCTCGGCACCCTGTCCGCCGCCGTGCTGGCCGTGCCGCTGTCGCTGCTGGCGGCGCGCAACGTCACGGCCCAGCGCATCGTACGGTTCTTCGCCCGACGCTCGCTCGACACGGTCCGCAGTGTCGACATCCTGGTGTGGGCGCTGATCTGGATCAACGTCGTGGGGCTCGGGCCGTTCGCCGGCGCGCTCGCCATCATGACCGCCGACCTCGGCAGCTTCGGCAAGCTCTTCTCCGAGGCGATCGAGGCGGTGGACCGCAAGCCGGTCGAGGGCATTGCTTCGACGGGCGGCAGCCATATCCTCGGCATCCGCTTCGGCATCCTGCCCGAGGTCTTTCCCGTGCTGGCAAGCCAGGTGCTCTACTACTTCGAGTCCAACACACGGTCGGCCACCATCATCGGCATCGTCGGCGCCGGCGGCATCGGCCTGCACCTCGCCGAGGCGATCCGCACGCTCGAGCTGCAGCAGACCTCGTTCATCATCCTGATGATCCTGGTGACGGTGGCGGCGATCGACTTCGTCTCGAGCCAGCTCCGCTTCGCCATGATCGGCCGCCGCGCCGGAGCCGCCGCTTGAGCGAAGGTTCCGGCGACGGCTTCGGCGAGGGGACGGCGGGGCCGCCCCGCTATGCGCTCTACTACGCGCCGCGCGCCGAGGAAGCGCTGGCCGTCGCGGCCAGCCGGTGGCTGGGGCGCAATCCCGAGACCGGCGAGGCGCGCAAGCTCGCGCCCGTCGCGGGCATCGTCTGGGAGCGCCTGCTCGAGATCACGGCCGACCCGCGGCTCTACGGCTTCCACGGCACCCTGAAGCCGCCGATCGTGCTCGCCGACGGGGCCACCGAACGGGACTTCCTCGACGCGGTGGGCCGGCTCGCCGCCTCCGAACGCACGATCGATGTGCCGGCGATGACGCTGGCGGAGATCTCCGACTTCATCGCCCTGGTGCCGGAGGGCCGGCACGCCGAGCTGCGGGATCTCGCGGACCGCTGCGTCGTGGAGTTCGACGAATTCCGCCGTCCGGCCGACGAGGCCGAGCTGGCGCGCCGCCGCGCCGCCGGCCTCTCGCCCCGGCAGGAGGACCTGCTGCTGCGCTGGGGCTATCCCTACGTGCTGGAGCAGTGGCGCTTCCACCTCACCCTGACGGGCCGCGTCAAGGATGCGTGCGAGCGCGAGACGGTGGTCACCGAGTTGCGGCGGCGCTTCGCGGCTTTCGTCGAACGGCCGCTGGCGGTGCGCGACCTCTGCATCTTCCGCCAGCCCGGGCCCGGCCGGCCGTTCACGGTGCTGGCGCGCTTCAGGCTCGGCGGCGGGCGGCGCCTGACCACTCAAGTCTGGAGAGCAGCGTGACGAAGGCGCGGGCGGCGTCGTCCAGCGCGCCGTCGTTGACGATGGTGACCAGCCGGGGATCGGCGAGATCGTCGTAGGCGCCGGCGCGGTCGAGGCGCTCGGCGGCCTGCAGCGCGGTCTCGCGGCCGCGGCCGGCGAGGCGTTTCTTCAGACGCTCGGGCGGTGCCGTGATCAGCACCGGCCGGGCCAGCGAATCGAGGCCGCCGGTCTTCTGGAAATGATCGCGCGAGCCCGACACCACCACGGTCATGCCGGCGGCCCGCCAATCGTGGATCTCGCGGCCGACGCCGTAGTCGTTGCCGTGGGCGTGCCAGTGATAGGCGAACAGGCCGTAGGCGCGGCGCATGGCGAACTCGGTGCGCGAGAGCGCCACGTGGTTCTCGCCGCCGATATCGTGCGGCCGCGTGATGTAGCGGTGGGCGAAGATCACCGGCGCTTCGGGCGGCAGCATCGCGCGGGCGCGGCCCAGCACGGAATCCTTGCCCGCGCCCGACGGCCCCATGACGTAGATCAGCGCGCCGTCCATCAGGCCCACCTCATCCTGAGGAGGCCGCACAGCGGCCGTCTCGAAGGATGGGCAACAGACAAGGTGCTCGTTCCCATCCTTCGAGACGCGGCCTGCGGCCGCTCCTTGTATCAAGGCACGGCCGCGCCGGCGTAGAGTTGCGGGTGCGGTGGCGGTGGAGAGCCCGGTGGCTCCTGGGGCCAAGAAGCCCGTTCCTGAGCTCGGTGCCTCCACCGTTGA
>Ga0172367_10000125_pt1 | contig 113773 bp, 117 predicted proteins | sample Lak10m_FD_114542 | JGI IMG/M metagenome (GOLD analysis project Ga0172367, IMG submission 114542) | Freshwater microbial communities from Kabuno Bay, South-Kivu, Congo - kab_022012_10m | ecosystem: Environmental > Aquatic > Freshwater > Lake | place: Democratic Republic of the Congo... | reverse complement strand
GGACTTCCTTCACTTCTTGACCAGTTTCACCGTTTTCAACATTCAACGTGAACCGCCGTGTACGGAACCGTACGCACGGTGGTGTGGGAGGACGGCGGAAGTAATTCCGCCTCCTACCCGATAAATATATGTTAGAACACAGATTTTAATACCTTTGAGTCCCTGATTCTTTTTTTGGCAGCGCCCCAATCTTCAAAAACCGCTCCACCGGCATAAATGTTTTGCTCCCGTTCAGACAGCACTTCATAATGCCAAGCCGGAGTCATGACTTGATCAGAATGACGACCTAGGTCATCCCACAACTGTTCCATAGTTCGTAACTTATCTTCGATGGTCTTCTGATCCAATTGCAGTGCGGTATTTATATCTAGTCTCGTTAATAAAAAACAAGAAAACTGTTCAGTGTTTTCAACATACTAGCAAAAAAACCTGTCATCCCTGAGTGATCCTATCGGGGATCCACGAAGTCAAAGTCTGGATTCCCGATTAAACCCTCGGGAATGACGAGCTTTTTAAAATATGTGCTGAATAGTTACCAAATTTCTATCATAAAAATCAATCATCCTTCCTGATTCTGACGACCTGACTGACGCCGGGCATGGCCTCGATTTCCTGATCGTTCAGGGTGCTGGTGTCGCCAATGACGCCGATGATGGTGCGGTTGGCTCCGGTTGACTGGTGGATGTCGAAATCCCGCGAGATCAGATATTCTTTGATCGAATCCAGAACAGTTTCTTGCGCATGTGTTTTCATGATGATCAGCATAGTATCTATCCTCTCTTACATGCCATCAGCATGCGACATGATTCGTTCTAATCTTCGTGACTCATCAACAACTCTTTCGAACATTCTGACAATAGCCTCATCGTCCAGCGGACCGGGATTGTCGCTCTTCATGCGATCAAAGATCCGTTTTTCTCGAGCCGGATCAAAAACCGGCAGGCTGAGACCTTTTTTGGCGTGGCCGATCTCCAGTGCCAGTCGGGCACGTTCGTTGAAAATCCGGAGCAGAACATCATCCAAGAGGTCGATCCGTTTACGTAGTTCATTGATTTCCATGTGGTGGGACCTCCTTTAAAATTTCTTCTTGACGAAACTGTCCTTGATCCCGTTCAGGTCATCCCGCTCAGGGTAATCGATGTTGTAGTGCAGGCCGCGTGATTCCTTGCGCATCTGGGCACAGGTCACAATCAACTCGGCCACGGTGGCGATGTTGCGCAGTTCGATCAGGTCGGAGGTGACGTTGAAATTCCAGTAGTACTCGTCGATTTCGCCCTGGATCAGTTTAATACGGCTTATGGCGCGCGTCAGGCGTTTGTCCGACCGGACAATGCCGACATAGTTCCACATGGTGCGCCGGATTTCATCCCAGTTCTGCGAGACAACCACCATCTCGTCACTGTTGGTTGCAGTGCCGGAATCCCAAGCCGGTAGTTCGCGGGGGTCGCATGGGAGCGAGGAGATGGTTTTACAGGCATGACGTGATGCTCGCCCGGCGTACACGGCAGCTTCCAACAGTGAGTTGCTAGCCAGGCGGTTGGCGCCGTGCAGGCCAGTAAAGGCGGTCTCGCCGATGGCGTACAGACCGGGGATGTCTGTTTCGGCATCAAAATTGACCGCCACACCACCGCAGAGATAATGGGCGGCCGGGACAACCGGCAGCCACTCTTTGGTCATATCCAGACCAAAATCCATGCAGGTCTGGTAGATGTTTGGGAAACGGGCGCGGACGGCATCGGCCGGTTCGTGGGTTATATCGAGGAAAGCGCAATCATCACCGCTGGTTTTCATCTCGTTATCAATTGCGCGGGCGACGATGTCGCGGGGCGCCAGATCTTTTAACTTATGATATTTCTCCATGAATGCCGTGCCGTCGCGGCGGCGCAGAATGGCACCCTCACCGCGGACCGCTTCGGAAATCAGGAATGATTTGGCCAACGGGTGAAAGAGGGTTGTCGGATGAAACTGCATGAATTCCATATTTGCAATAGTCGCTCCGGCGCGATAGGCCATGGCGACACCGTCGCCCGAAGCGACATCCGGGTTACAGGTATAAAGATACACTTTGCCGGCGCCGCCGCTGGCAAGCAGGGTGATCTTGGAGCTGAAGGTTATCACCTCATCGCCGGTGATATCCAGAGCGTATGCTCCCAGGCAGCGGTTCTGCTCCAGCTGGCGACGCTCGATCTTGGCAGAGGTAATCAGGTCGATAGCGATGTGGTTTTCATAGATCGTGATGTTGGAGTGCTGTTTGACGGCTGCGACCAGCGCCCGTTCAATTTCGCGGCCGGTTATATCCTCGGCGTGCAGAATCCTCCGTGCACTATGTCCCCCTTCGCGGGTCAGGTCGTAGCTCTCGCCGCTGGTGGTGAACTTTACCCCCCAATCAATCAGGTTACGGATCGTCTGTGGACCCTCCTCAACCACCATTCTGACGACATCTTCATGGCAGATCCCGGCCCCTGCGACCAGGGTGTCCTCAACATGGGCGTCAAAGGAGTCCTCTTCCGAATAGACAGAAGCGATGCCACCCTGGGCGTATTTTGTTGCTGATTCGGAAATATCACGCTTTGTGACGATGGCGACGCTGCCATGGTCGGCTGCCTGAAGGGCAAAGGAGAGGCCGGCAATGCCGCTCCCGATAACAAGAAAATCACTTTCAATGCGCATAAATAACAATCCCCTTCATGAAGTTGTAACGATTTTGAGGGATTATCGGCGTGCGCACGGGATTTGTCAAGTACAGAGGGTTACGTGCAAAGAAATTGCTTTCTCCCTTCACTTTTAGTATAGTGCCGCGCTGTATTATTACCCCACCTGTATGCAGCAAGGATCAGACTGATGAAAGAAATTCTCTCCGGCAACGAGGCCATTGCCCGCGGTGCCTATGAGGCTGGTTGTCTCGTGGCGTGTGCGTATCCCGGCACCCCCTCAACTGAAATTCTCGAAAATACATTGAAATACAAAGAAATAAATTCTTCCTGGGCACCCAATGAAAAAGTCGCGCTGGAAGTCGCTATCGGAGCTTCCTTTGGTGGTGGTCGGGCGCTTTGTACGATGAAGCATGTCGGCGTCAATGTGGCGGCTGATCCGCTCTTTACGCTTTCGTATACCGGTGTGCGGGGCGGCCTTGTCCTGGTAGCAGCCGATGACCCCGAAATGCACTCATCACAGAATGAGCAGGACAGCCGCAACTATGCCAAGTCTGCCAAACTGCCGATGCTGGAACCGTCTGATTCGCGCGAATGCAGGGAGTTCACCCGACTGGCGTTTGAGCTGTCCGAGCAGTACGACACGCCGGTTATGCTCAGAAGCAGCACCCGTATTTCGCATGGCAAATCGGTTGTTGAGCTGGGTGAGCGGGTGACCGGCTTGCCGGCGCCGAAACTGGAAAAAAATCCGGCCAAACTGGTCATGTTGCCTGGCAACGCCCGTGTCCGACATCCTCTGGTAGAACAGAGTCTGGTCGATCTTTCCAAAGCGGCTGCAACTCTGTCGCTCAACCGGATGGAACTGCGTGACAGCAAAATCGGCATTATATCGGCCGGTATCTGCTACCAATACGTTCGTGAGGTGTTGCCGCAGGCCTCGACTCTTAAGCTGGGTCTCGTGCATCCGCTTCCGCATGACCTGATTCGCGAGTTTGCTGCACAGGTTGAAACACTGTATGTCATCGAAGAGCTCGATCCGTTCATTGAAGAGCAGGTCAAAGCCATGGGGATCGCGGTTATCGGCAAACAGATCATCTCACTGTGTGGTGAGCTAACCCCCGGTCGTCTGCGGACCGCTTTCGGCCTGCCGCAGCCGACAGTCATTGAGATGGAAAAAATGCCGGGCCGTCCGCCTAATATGTGCCCCGGCTGTCCGCATCGCGGCGTGTTCTTTGCGCTCAATCAATTGAAAGCCTACGTAACCGGTGATATCGGCTGTTATACACTCGGCTTCATGCCTCCGCTCTCCGCCATGGATACCTGTGTCTGCATGGGGGCCTCGATCGGCATGGCTACCGGCGTTGCCAAGGTTGTCTCCGGCGAAGAGAAGAAAAAAGTCGTAGCGGTCATCGGTGATTCTACCTTTCTGCACACCGGTATCAATGGTTTGATGGATATGGTCTACAACAACTCTCCCGCTACCGTGATCATCCTCGACAACAGCATTACCGCTATGACCGGCCGTCAGGATAATCCGGCCACCGGATATACCCTGATGGATGATCCGGCGCACGCCGTCAATATTCCTCTGCTCTGCAAGGCGCTGGGGGTCAAGCATATTCGTATTGTCAATCCGCTGGATCTGGAAGAGACCAAACGGGTGATTGCCGAGGAGATGGAGCGGTCTGAAACCTCTGTGGTCATTACCGATAAGCCGTGCGTGCTGATCAAGCGCGAAGACGTTTTTCAAAAAGGTCCGGTCTATGCGGTTGAGACAGAGGCCTGTACCGGGTGCCGAGCCTGTCTGAAGATCGGCTGCCCCGCTATCGAGTGGCGTCCGGCCGGAGACGGCAGCAAAAAGGGGAAGGCCTTCATCGACCCGCTGCTCTGTACCGGCTGCGATGTCTGTCGCCAACTCTGCAAGTTCAACGCAATCGGGAGCACGAAATGAGCCACGATATTAAAAATATACTGCTGGTAGGTGTTGGTGGTCAGGGCATTCTGCTGGCGTCTGAAATACTTTCCGAAGCGGCCATGCTGGCCGGTTTTGACGTTAAAAAAAGTGAAATACACGGCATGTCCCAGCGTGGCGGCAGCGTTGTTTCGCATGTCCGTTACGGCACGGAAGTTTTCTCTCCGATCGTGCCGGAAGGGGAGGGGGACATCCTGTTCGGTTTCGAACTGATGGAGACCGCCCGTTCGCTGCCGCTGCTCAAGCCGGGTGGAACGGTTGTTGCCAACGATCTGCAGATATCACCGCCATCTGTTTTAATGGGCCAGGAAACATACCCTGCCGGGCTGGCCAATCGCATCAAGGGGCAGTTTGCCGATTTTCTGTCGGTAGACGGACAACATTTGGCGGCAGAGGCCGGAAACGTCAAAGCCGCCAATACCGTCCTTTTGGGGGTGGTTTCACGGCGTCTTAACATACCCGAAGAGTTCTGGATGAAAGCGCTGGAAAAGATGGTGCCACGGAAAGCTGTGGACGTAAACAAGAAAGCTTTTTTGATGGGACGAGAACTATAACACCTAGTAATCCAGGGAGAGCCGGATACGTGTCCAATCTTGCTTCAGCACAGCAATTAAGTATCAAAGAATGGCTCGCTAAAGACCCCATGGCGTCTGTTGTCGTTTTTCTGGTGTCCCTGCCGCTCTGCATGGGTGTTTCAATAGCGTCGAGGGTTCCGCCCACCTCAGGTCTCATTACCGGTATTGTCGGTGGTCTTGTTGTCGGCTGTATTGCCGGTTCGCCGTTTCAGGTAAGTGGTCCGGCAGCCGGATTGACGGTTCTGGTTTGGCAACTGGTACAGCAACACGGCCTGCCGATGCTGGGTGTGATTATCCTCTTGGCCGGCATCATCCAGATTGCGGCCGGTCTGCTCAAGCTGGGACAATGGTTTCGCGACGTTTCGCCTGCTGTTATCCACGGCATGCAGAGAGGGATCGGCCTTTTGATTCTGACCGGTCAGTTCCACGTCATGCTGGACGGCAAATCGCTCGGCCATGGCATCGAAAATCTGGTTGCCATTCCGGATGCACTGATTAATGCCGTCAACGGCGGCGGTTCACCGCTCCAGGCACTGGGCATCGGCGTATTGAGTATTGCGGTGATGGCGCTGTGGGGGGCATATGCCCCCAAAAAGCTTAAGATACTGCCGGCGCCGCTGATTGCGGTCATCATCACAGTAATCGTGGCGTCAACCCTGAAGCTGAATATCAAATTCGTCAGTGTTCCCGACAACATCTGGTCGGTGATCCAGTTTCCGACAATGGAAAGTTTCAAGCATGTCTTCGAGACCCCTATATTTGTGGCCGCTATTTCGGTTGCTTTTATAGCTAGTGCCGAAACGCTGCTCAGTGCCAGTGCGGTCGATCAGAGGCACCAGGGACAGCGCACCAAGTATGACCGGGAATTGACCGCCCAAGGTGTTGGTAATACTGTTTGCGGACTGTTTGACGTGTTGCCGATGACCGGCGTTATCGTTCGTTCAGGAGCCAACATCGAATCGGGTGCAAAGACCCGTGCCCCCGCTGTTTATCATGGTTTATGGCTGCTACTTTCGCCTCGGTACTCCTCTTTACGCTGCGCTATATTCCGGTCTCCTGTCTGGTTGCGGTACTGGTTTTTACCGGTTACAAACTGGCCTACCCCAAGGCGGTACCCAAGTTACTGGAGTTCGGAAAGAGCGAAGTGGCTATCTACATTGCCACGGTGGTCGTCATTGTTGCCACCGACCTGCTGAAAGGGGTGGTATTTGGACTCTTGTCGTCGCTGTTTAAGCTTTTGTATGTGTTTTCACAGCTCGATATTGTGCAGGAAGATGATGCAGCCAACAATTATACCCATCTGCGGCTGTCCGGCTCCGCCACGCTGATTCGCCTCCCCATGCTGGCTGCCGCCTTGGAACAGGTACAGCGGGGCAGCGAGGTGCACGTACACTTTGAAAATCTCGATTTATATAGATTACGCTTGTCTTGACCTGCTGAGCAGTTGGGAGAAACAGCACGAAGCGAGTAACGCCAAGCTGGTTATCGAATGGGATGAGTTGTCCTGGAAATTCCTCCAGCAGCGAACCGGAGCGCAGAAGGTAACATCGTAAGGATATGAGGTAATACGGCATGTTTTTTAATGAGGAATTTGAAACTTTACCGCGCCCCGCTCTGGAGGCGTTGCAACTGAAACGGCTGCAGTCGACTCTTGAGAGAGTGTACGCCAGTGTCCCGTTTTATAAGACTTCGTTTAACGCTGTCGGCATTACACCAGCTTCTGTAACATGTCTAGATGATCTACGGAAACTTCCGTTTACCTACAAACAGGATATGCGGGATTCCTACCCGTACGGCCTGTTTGCCGTTCCGATGGAGGAGATTGTCAGGATCCATGCTTCCAGCGGTACAACCGGTAAACCGACGGTGGTCGGCTATACTAAAAAGGACATCGAGGTCTGGTCGGAACTGATGGCGCGCTCGTTTGTCTCAGCCGGAGCACATAGAGGCGATATCATTCATAATGCCTACGGTTACGGTCTCTTTACCGGCGGTCTGGGTGCTCACTATGGTGCCGAGCAGTTGGGTGCGTCTGTCATTCCAATATCGGGCGGCAATACCAAGCGTCAGATCATGATCATGAAAGATTTTGGTTCGACTGTGCTGACATGCACGCCGTCATATTCGCTTTTCCTGGCTGAAGAGGCCAGGGCTGAAGGTGTTGATTTCAAAAATCTGAAGTTGCGGGTCGGTATCTTCGGCGCAGAACCATGGTCAGAGGCGATGCGCGCCGAGATTGAACAGAAGCTTAATCTGGCGGCGATCGATATTTACGGCCTGTCTGAAATTATGGGTCCTGGCGTTGCCATCGAGTGTATCGAGGCCCAAAAAGGACTGCATATCTGGGAGGATCATTTCATTCCTGAAATTATCAACCCGGAGACAGGAGAGCAGGTCGCTGAAGGTGAGCGGGGGGAGTTGGTCATCACGACGATCACCAAGCAGGGCATCCCGCTGATTCGTTACCGGACCCGCGACATCACCAGCATCAGCTATGAACCATGCGTGTGCGGAAGAACTCATGCCCGTATAGCCCGCATGAGTGGTCGCTCCGACGATATGCTCATTATCCGGGGTGTTAATGTTTTCCCGTCGCAGATTGAAGCTGTCCTGGTGAGAATTGAAGGCATTGAGCCTCACTATATGCTGATTGTTGATCGTCAGGGGACGCTGGATACGCTGACGGTGCAGGTTGAGGTCAGTCAGCACCTTTTCTCAGACGAGATCAAGGTCTTGCAGGCACTCTCCCGGCGGGTGGAAAAAGAGATTAAAGATATGCTGGGGGTCACCTGCACAGTCAAACTGGTAGAGCCGAGGACGATTCAGCGCAGTGAGGGTAAGGCTACGCGGGTGATTGATAACCGGAAATTGTAGGGGGAACTATGAAAGTCGAACAAATATCCATTTTCATCGAAAACAAGTCCGGCCGACTGGCAGAAATCACGCGTATTCTCGGCGAAGCCGGAGTGAACATTCGGGCACTCTCGCTGGCCGATACCTCTGATTTCGGCATATTGCGCTTAATTGTCAATGACGGTACGAAAGCCACTTCAGTGCTGAAAGAGAGCGGCTTTACCGTCAATATGACCGAAGTCGTTGCGGTCGAAGTGTCCGACCGGCCGGGCGGCCTGTCAACCATTTTGCACACGCTTGACAGTGCCGGGATCAACGTTGAATATATGTACGCCTTTGTTGAACGCTGTGGAGGCAATGCGGTTATCATCTTCCGTTTTGACGATACGGAAAAGGCGATTGCTGTGCTGAAGGCGCATGATTTTACGATGCTTGAAGGAAGTCGTTTGTATGCACTGTAGTGTCGTTCATGAGGACTAAAAAATTACCGGAGGGTGAAATGAAAAAAATGTCGTTACTGTTCAGCAGCTTCTGTCTCTGTCTCCTGTTTGCAAATGTGGCGTGTGCTTCCGGAACCATCAAGATCGGTGCCCTGTTTGCCGTCACCGGTCCGGCCTCTTTTCTCGGTGAGCCGGAAAAAAAGACCCTTGAACTGCTGGTGAAAGAGGCTAACGGAAAAGGGGGCATCAACGGCCAGAAGCTGGAAGCTGTTATCTATGATACCGGCGGCGATGCCACCAAGGCTGTTCAGCTCGCCACAAAACTGATCAAGGATGACAAGGTCAGTGTCATCATCGGGCCAAGCACGACCGGCGAAAGCATGGCGGTTATTCCGGTCGTTGAAAAAGAGAAAATTCCTCTGATCTCATGCGCAGCTGGCATCAAAATTACCGATCCGGCTAAACACTGGGTTTTCAAGACACCGGCCAATGACCATGTTGCTGCCGAAAAGATCCTCAACTATATGGCAACGAAGAATCAGAAGAGTATTGCGCTCTTGACGGTAACTGACGGTTTTGGCGCTTCAGGTCGTGAACAGATCAAGGTTCTGGCCAAGCAGAAGGGTTTCACCGTTGTGGCGGATGAAGTTTATGGGCCGAAAGATACCGACATGACCGCACAGCTCACTAAAATACGCGGGATCAAACCGGATGCGATCATCTGCTGGGGTACCAATCCGGGGCCGGCGGTTATCACCAAGAACGTTAAACAGCTCGGTCTTAAAACGCCGCTCTATATGAGCCATGGTGTCGCTTCCAAAAAATATATCGAACTTGCCGGTGCTGATGCTGCTGAAGGTGTGATGTTGCCAGCTGGAAAATTGGCAATCTATGACATGCTCCCCAAAAATGACCCTCAGTACAAACTGCTGAAAAGTTATGACCAGTCGTATAAGAAGGCTTATGGTGTAGAAGCATCTACCTTTGGTGGCTATGCATATGATGCCTTTCTGCTTGTCACCAGTGCGATAAAGAAGTCTGGTGCAACGCCTGAGCTTATCAGGAACGGCATCGAACAGTCTCAGAAGCTGGTATGTATTTCCGGTATTTGCACAATGTCCGGCAAGGATCATAACGGACTCGATCTTTCAGCATTCGAAATGGTCAAGGTTGTCAAAGGCGACTGGGCGCTGCTCAAATAATTTAAACGAATTACAGGGAGACCCTCTATGAACTTTGCATGTATGAGTTTCGTAATTATGGCCATTACCGTTCTGTTCTCTGCCACTTCTTTTGCCGCAGCGCCAATCAAAATCGGCGCCCTGTTTGCGGTTACCGGTCCGGCTGCCTTTTTGGGTGAACCGGAACGCAACACTGCCAAAATGGTGGTCGACGAGATCAACAAGGCAGGTGGCGTCAAGGGTCGTAAACTGGAGTTGGTGGTTTATGATACGACCGGCGATGCTACAAAAGCGGTCCAGTTGGCTACAAAACTGATCAAGGACGATAAGGTTGTCGCCATTATCGGGCCAAGTACGACCGGTGAGACTATGGCCGTTATACCGGTGGCAGAAAAAGAACAGGTCCCGCTGATTTCCTGCTCAGCCGGCAGCAAAATCACCGATCCGGTCAAAAAATGGGTGTTCAAAACTGCGCAGAATGATGCATTGGCAGTCGGCAGAATTTATGAACATCTGCAGAAGACAAAGCAGACCAGCGTTTCAATTCTGACCGTTTCGGATGGATTTGGGGCATCAGGTCGTGAACAGCTGAAAAGTCAGGCCGCTAAATACGGGATTACCATTGTTTCTGACGACACCTATGGCCCCAAAGATACTGACATGACAGCTCAGTTGACTAAGATTCGTGGTTCTCACTCCCACGCTATTATCTGTTGGGGCACCAATCCCGGTCCGGCGCTGGTCGCAAAAAATGTTCGTCAACTCGGTATTAAGACACCTCTCTTCATGAGCCATGGTGTGTCTTCCAAAAAGTTCATCGAACTGGCCGGTGAGGCTGCTGAAGGCGTTAAACTTCCTTCTGGAAAGGTCTTGGTCTGTGACCTGCTTCCAAAAACTGAGTCACAGAAAAAGTCTCTCGTATCATTTGTAAAGGATTATCAGAATCACTACAAAGCTGAGGGTGATCATTTCGGAGGTCATGCCTGGGATGCCGTCATGCTTCTAAAAAATGCCATTGAGCATGGTGGCGATAAACCTTCATCTATTCGGGATCAACTTGAAAGAACTACTAATTTCTGCGGTATTGGCGGTACATTTACCTACAGTGCACAGGACCATGCCGGTCTCAGGAAAGATGCATTTGTGCTGGTCGAGATCAAAAATAAAGACTGGGTGATTGTAAAATAACGTAGCGTGCAATAATTAATTTCGCAGGGGCGAACGATCGTTCGCCCCTCTTTTATGAGGCAGAATGCAGTTCGATCAGATTCTTCAATATGTTTTGTCCGGATTCTCCACCGGTGCCATCTATGCTTTGATTGGGATCGGTTTTTCGATCATTTACAACGCTACCGGCATCATCAATTTTGCTCAGGGTGAGTTTGTCATGCTGGGCGGCCTGCTGACACTGTCATGTCTGCAGATCTTTAACCTGCCGCTCTGGGCTGCGATTCCGTGTGCCGTCTCGGCTTCTACCGTGGTCGGTATTCTGTTCGAACGTCTGGCTATCCGCCCGCTCCGGCAGCCGACTCCGATCAATCTGGTGATTATCACCATCGGCGGCAGCATTCTTATCCGTGGCCTGGCCATGCTGGTGTGGGGTAAGGATACCCACTCGATTCCTGCTTTTTCAGGTGACGCTCCGATCGCTATCGGGGGGGCCACCATCCTTCCGCAGCATCTCTGGATTTTGGCAATCACCCTGATCATTATTCTTGCCAACAAACTCTATTTCTACCACACGATCAGCGGCAAGGCCATGCGGGCTTGTGCTTACAACCGGCGAGCTGCCGGACTAGTCGGCATCGATGTCCGTCGTATGGTGCTGTTTTCGTTTATCATCAGCTCCGCCATGGGAGCTGTTGCCGGGATCATCGTTGCGCCGTTAACCATGACCGCCTACGATGTTGGCGTCATGTTGGGTCTGAAAGGGTTTTGCGCGGCCATCATCGGCGGCATGAGCAGCGGAATTTCCACGGTAATCGGCGGACTTATACTGGGTGTACTGGAATCACTCGGCGCCGGTCTGATTTCCTCCGGTTACAAGGATGCGATCGCTTTTATCATTCTGCTGCTGATTCTGTTTATCAGACCGCAGGGTCTGTTCGGCAAAGCCGATTCGGAGAGGGTCTAGGTCATGAGACGAGATCTGCTGTTCTTTTCAGGATTTTCCCTGCTGGTGATGCTGGCGCCGCAGCTGTTCAAAGGCGGCTACCTGATGAACGTGCTGGTTTTTGTCGGTATCAATACCATGCTGGCGATCGCCCTTAATCTGCTGCTCGGTTACGCCGGACAGATTTCACTTGGACATGCCGGTTTCTTTGGCCTGGGGGCATATCTCTCCGGCATACTGACTACCACCGCAAATCTTAACCCCTGGCTGGCCATGCCGCTGGCAGCGATTATTGTCGGTTGTCTGGCCGGTACGATCGGGTTTCCGATCCTGAAGCTGAAAGGGCATTATCTTGCGATGGCCACCCTCGGCCTTGGCATTATCATCTACATCGTTTTCAACGAGACAATTGAATTGACCGGCGGCCCGTCCGGATTATCGGGTATTCCGAATCTGAAACTGGCCGGCATCAGTTTCGATTCTGATGTGAAGAACTACTATCTGATCTGGGGAATGGCGCTGGCAGTGATGCTGTTCTCGATCAATCTTGCCAATTCGCGCGTTGGTCGCGCCCTGCGGGCGGTGCATGACTCCGAGGTAGCGGCCCAGGTGCTGGGGGTCAACGCCCGATTGCTGAAAGTGCAGATATTTGCTCTCTCCGCAGTGATCTCCTCGCTGGCCGGCAGTCTCTATGCCCACACCATGACCTTTATTTCGCCAACTTCCTTTGGCTTCAACTTCTCGATTGAGCTGCTGACGATGGTGGTTATCGGTGGTTTAGGGAGTATTTACGGCTCGTTTCTCGGTGCGGCACTGCTGACGCTGCTGCCGGAATTTCTGCGTGGTGCCAATGACTATGACATTATTATTTACGGAGGACTGTTGGTTGTGATGGTGATGTTCATGCCGGGCGGAATGGTGCGTGGCATCCCGGCAGCTTTCAGAAAGGTGGTCCGGCGGAAAGAGGTACGCGATCATGCTTGAAGTATCCGGCATTACACAGATATTCGGAGGAGTGACTGCGCTCGAAGCGGTTTCTTTCTCTATAGCACAAGGTGATATTACCGGCGTAATCGGACCGAATGGAGCCGGTAAAACGACACTGTTCAACATTATCACCGGTATATACCGTCAGACGAGCGGCACCGTTCAGTTGGAAGGGCGTGACGTTTCCGGTTACCCGCCGGAGAAACTTGCCCGCCTGGCCATGGTGCGCACATTCCAGAATATTGAACTGTTTAGCGGTATGACGGTGCTGGAAAATGTCATGGTTGGTATGCATACCAAAAGTACCAGCGGCCTTTTGGCCTGTGCGCTTAAAATGCCGTGGAGTATTTCTGAAGAGCGCCGTATCCGTAGCGCCGCCATGAAGTGGCTCGAGTTTACCGATATGGTTGCGTATGCTGATACGGTCGCCGGTAATCTCCCCTTCGGTAAGGGGCGTTTACTTGAAATCGCGCGCGCGCTGGCCGTCGAGCCGCGCATCATGCTGATGGATGAACCGGCTGCCGGTCTGAATAGTCAGGAAACAGTCGCTCTGGCAAAACTGATCAAGCAGATCCGTGATCTGGGTGTTACGGTCGTATTGGTGGAACATGATATGGAGCTGGTCATGGATATTTGTGATCGTATTGTTGTTCTGAATCTGGGCAGGAAACTGGCTGAGGGAACACCGCGTGAGATTCAGGAGAGCCATGAAGTTATCGCTGCATATCTGGGGGATGGCGACTGATGCTGCGCCTGAAAAATATAAATACGTATTACGGTAAAATTCACGCGCTTAAAAATGTTTCCCTGCATCTGGACAAGGGAGAAATTGTGACGCTGATCGGTGCCAATGGTGCCGGCAAGACCACCATTCTGAATACTATCTCCGGGGTGACACCCGCTACAGTTGGTGAAATTCTCTGCGACAAAGTGCCGGTTACAGCACTCTCACCGGATAAGATCGTGCAGCGCGGAATCTCCCAGGTGCCAGAAGGGCGGCAGGTATTCAAACCGCTTTCGGTCGAAGATAATCTGGAACTGGGTGCGTATCTGCGCTATCGCAACCGCGAGGCGAAGAGTGCCATTCATAAGGATATGGAGCAGGTCTTTACGCTGTTTCCTCGCCTGCTGGAACGGCGCAGACAGTTGGCTGGAACTATGTCAGGTGGTGAGCAGCAGATGCTGGCTATCGGACGGGCCCTGATGGCGAACCCCCGTATCCTGCTGCTTGACGAGCCTTCGATGGGGCTGGCGCCCTTGGTCGTTCAGGAAATTTTCCGCGTTCTGGAACGATTGCGGCAGGAAAACGGTACGACCATTCTGCTGGTTGAACAGAACGCCAAAGCCGCTCTCAAGCTTGCTGACCGGGGTTATGTACTGGAAACCGGCAAAGTAATTTTGGAAGGCACGGCGGAAGAACTTCTTGAGAATGCCGAGGTGAAACGCGCCTATCTCGGCAAAGAGAAGAAGGATGTGTGGGAACGGTAGGAGTCGCTAGATGCCGATCCACTCCGGAATAAAATAGTATGTGCGATTATTCGTATCTTCGTGTATGGTGATCGTTTGCATTTTTGTACTTCAGCAGCACGTGAAAGGAACTGATCAATGCGTTTTCCAATGCGACTTAACTATGACCTGACCAAATACATCATGAGCAACAAGATGAATAAGGTCGAAAAATATCCGCTGGTGCTGATGCTGGAACCGACACACCTCTGCAACCTGGCCTGTTCAGGCTGTGGGCGTATCCGCGAATATGCCGACACAATCCAGGAGATGATGAGTCTCGAAGAGTGTCTGCGATCGGTGGATGAATGTCCGGCACCGGTTGTCACGATTACGGGGGGCGAACCGTTTCTCTACCCGCACATTCATGAATTGATCGCCGGTACGCTGCAGCGCGGCAAACATATCTATCTCTGTACCAATGCGCTGCTCCTCGAAAAAGCGCTTGATGTGATGACGCCGCATCCCAACTTCACCATCAATATCCATGTGGATGGTCTGGAAGAAACTCACGACCGGATTCTGGAGCGGAAAGGTGCTTTCAAAATTGCCATGGAGGCCATTCAAAAGGCCAAGCAGAAGGGGTTCCGGGTCTGCACAAATACCACGATCTTCAAGGAAACCGATCTCGTGGAAGTCGAGATGCTCTTTACACATCTCGAAGAAATGGGCGTTGACGGGTTGTTGGTTGCGCCCGGTTTCGGCTACGATTCGGTCGGCGAGAATCATTTCCTCGAACGTCGCGATATTCAGAATAAATTTGCGGATGTCTACGAAATGAGCAAGAAGCATCGTTTCTTTTCAACGCCGATGTACCTGCGCTTTCTGAAAGGTGAAAAAAAGCTGGAGTGTACCCCCTGGGGCAATCCAACCCGCAATCCGCAGGGGTGGAAGGCGCCCTGTTATCTGATCACCGACGCCCACTATCCGACTTTTAAAGAGATGATGGAGAAGACTGAGTGGGATAAATACGGGGTAGGGAAGGACCCTCGCTGCGCCCAGTGCATGATGCACTGTGGATTTGAGCCGACGGTTGTTAACGAGATAGGTAAAAGCTGGAAAGACATTCTTGAAATGATGATCTGGAATCTTACCTGAATAAAATAGTGTCTCACTGTTTATGGTTTTACAAACGCCTCTCCCGTAGCAAACGGGAGGGGCGTTTGCATTTCTTTTATAAAAAAAACTCTGTGAAATAAAATATAATTTGACAGAATACGTTTATGAGAGCAATGAATTTGACAGAGATGGTAAATAAACATTCCCTGAACAGAATTGCAGGGAAAGGGAGGCTGTACATGAAGAAAGCCATGCAGTGTCAGATTCTTTTTTCAGTGTTGGTCTTGTTAGTGGCGGCACTGCCGGCGTGGGCGTTTAATGTTCCGAACCCAGTGCAGCAGGTAGTTGACTCAACGAAAAAAACGGTCGATTCATTTTTTTCTGAAGTGAAGAATCGAACCATCGCAGGGGCTCAAAATATTAATCAATGGGGCAACGATGCGGCTGCGGCTGCGCGCAAAAAGTCCGCCGATTTTTCCAGCTGTCCGAGTCCCGACGCGCAGAACCTCTACAACGATCTTAAAAACAAACGGGACAGTTTGACTGCAACGCGTGATCAGGCCAATCAGGCTGTCAGGGATGCGGACGCTGCGCTCGGCAACTGCCTGAGGGTCTGGCCGGACGGTCCAAACGGATTTCCCCCCAGTGCCTGTCGAGCCAGCTATACCGGTTTGCCGTTCAAAGGAATTGCCAATGGAGCGCAGGCATCAATCAATGCGCTCAATACGTCGATGAACGGGCTTAAGGCGCTGAAGTGCATCTCGGGGTGTAACCGGACCGCTGGTGTCGATTACCCGTCGTGCAGTGTGGGTGTATCGCCGATTGTAAATGTCTCTTCAAATAGTGCTCAATCCGCCAAGGTCGCTCAGAGTGCCCGTATGGCGGCCGCACCAGCCGGTATTCCGCTTCCCGTCAACAATTTCGATGTTTGTGTCGATTGGAACCCGGGGGCATTTACGCCGATCTGGAATCCAGGCCCGGCCGGAGTCCAGGCTGGGGTTGATATCAGATTTCCAAAATGTAACCGCACCGTTAACATCCCGGGCGATGTCTGCACCTCATGGGATGTCAACCTGCTACTCCCGAAACTCAAAGAGTTTAAATTGGTGCCTCCAAGCATACAGTCACCGAACGTCACGATAAGTACCGCCCGTCAAAATGTTGCGTATTTCTCGGTAGAGCCGGCTGCGTCGTGCAGTCAGCCAGCCGTGTTGTGCTCAAGCGTTGTAAATTCGGTCGCTATTCCGGCTGTTCTTCCACTTAATCTCGCCTGGACCTTGGGACCATACTGCACGCAGAAGAGCGAAATCGGTTGTGCAAACCCGCCTTTTGGGCTCGTGCCGGTCAGCAGGACTCTTACGGTACCGGATCCTTCCAGTGGCACCGTTTCATGGAAAGGGCCCAAAGTAAACTCACTCGGTTCAGTCAAGGTAGATTTGACGCGCCCCGAGTTCTCGATCGCGTGTCGGCAGCGGGGTTTTGGTCCGAATACCGGAGGAGTCCCGAACGCGAAATGTGCTACCAAACATATTGACCTGCCAGGCATCTGCATCGAACCGCGTTGGGGGAACCTGGTCGGAAACCCATGAGATATGTGAGGACGTGAAGGCGAGTTGATTGAAGGCGGATATTCAGCTTACATACAAACATATAAATGGGGGTGGGATTTTACGTCCCGCCCCCATGTGCATGTAGCCTGCATTCATCAGTATGTCAGGGTGTATAGAAAACCGAATAACTGCCCGGCGGGGTGGCGCCTTCGTTCAGTTCGATCTTCCACGATCCCGGCGGGACGTTGGGAACAGTTGTGTCGCCGATCTTCCAGGGGACTGAAATTGCCGATCCATTTCTGTTGCGTAAGGTCCATGTGCGACTACCGGATGCCGGTGGTGTACACATTCCGCTCGGGCAATAGCAGGGTGATGAGTTTGAGTTAAAAGAAACTGACACCTTGAGGCTCTGAGTGCTGCTGATGGTAAAATTTGGTTGACCTGTCAGTGTCGTCTGGCCGTATTGACACCCTTTGTATGCCGTTGTTACCGTTTGGGTTACTGGCGGGGGTGCTATTGGCACTGGTGTCGGCGTTGGTGCTCCTACGGAACGTTGCTGATAGTTACCGCCACCCTGACGCGTATCAGGCACGTCGCAACGACCGGTTGGCGGGGTGATCTGAAACGTCGTCCGGATCACGCGGCCGTCTAGTGCTTTGAGTGATACGGTACGCTGACCGGGAGGTGTTCCCGGATAAATGGTTACATACAGTCCGAGGCAGTTGTTCAGGCTGCAATCACCTGACGTCATCTGGCGCTCAAACTGAGCAGGACCACCTTCGATTCTGACGTCAGTTGCGAGATTCACATTCGTTCCGCGGATCCTGAGCCAGTCAATGTTGGCATAGCATTGTGACCCGTTTGGTGCAGACTCGATCGAGGCGCCGGGGTGTCTGAGGAACGAGGTGCTGTCAATTCTAAATGGCGGCAGTGGAATAACAGGCGGTGGCGGCAGCGGCGGAGGTGCCGGAATGTTAATTGGTGGAGGCGGCGGCGGTGAGGGCGGTCTCCATGCGTGTGATTCGCAGACACCGGTCACGAGCACACCGGCCATAAGTGTATAAAAGAGTATAGTTGCTTTATTCATTTAGCATTCCTTTTCCGGCGTTATTTTGTCCAGATCATCAAGCGACCGGGGTCAACATTGGAGTTGCCCTTGACGCTTTTCTGGCTGTTTGCGCTTGACCAGTCCCGGTTTATCGACCGTGCCCAGGCATCGTACTTTCGCTGTCTGTCGGCGCTGTTAGCTCTGTTGACCGATTCTGCGAACGAATAGCCGCTCCTCCAGGTATTCATAAAGGTCGGAAAACTTGCAGCACTGTCAGTATGGACGTCATGAGAACCAGCAGCAGCATCAAATCCTGCCGCCAGCCATCCATCCAAATGCGATTCGCCGAAGCAGGCTGCTGAGTAGACAACCCTCAACTTCTGCTTCTTCTGATTGATGCATGCCTGGTCGCCACGGCAGGTCCGCACCCGCTCATTAGTTATGTCTGCAGCGAGATTACTCACTGGCATCTCTGTGTCCTGGAACAAAATGTTATTGGGATTACCATGCAAAGAGATAACAAGGTCAATTGCCTTGACTTTGGGATCATTCTCAAGTTCTGCCAGTCTCTGTTTGAAGTTGCCGGATGTTGCATTGGCACCTTCAAGTGCGATGATGTTCTTATACATGGGGCCTAGCTCTGCAGATACAACCGCTTTGCCGCTCCGTTCCAGAAACTGATACAAAAGCTGGTAGTTCCTGTCACCGGCTGCTGCAGTATTGTTCAGGAAGATCAGAGCCCGGTCATTTCTGTTCACGTCGCACCCTGTTGTGCACTTGCGCGGTGCGGGCGGCGGCAGTGGGAGTACTATCGGAGGCGGAGTCTTGATCGGCGGTAATTGTATCGGAGGCGGTGTCTTAATCGGCGGTAATTGCATTGGAGGCGGCGGGATTTGTTGTGTCACCGGTACTCCGGGAACATTTGGCGCAGGTACGTCACAGCGGTTACCGGCCGGAGTGACCTGAAAATTTGTCCGGATTACACGACCATCTATAGCGGTGAGTGCAACCGTGCGCTGACCGGGAGATGTCCCGGGTACGGTTGTGACGCTGAGAGCAAAACAATTGTTCAGGTTGCAATCGCTTGTACCGGGTAAACGCGCAGCAGTTACCTGACCACCGTCAACGTTAAAGCTTTTTGCAAGGTTAACGTTTGTACCGCGAATTTGTAAAACATCGCTGTTTGAGATACAGCCGGTACTGCGAGCAGACTCAATTGATGTGCCCGGATGTTTGAGGAACGATGCATTGTTTATCTGGAATGGCGGCAGTGGAATAACGGGCGGTGGCGGTGGGGGCGGAGGTGTCGGAATAGTAATAGGCGGTGGTGGCGGTGGTGAAGGTTTCCATGCATATGATTCATTTACGCAGCTTGCTGCAATAAAGACGGAAAGTGCCAGAATCAGGGCCGTACTTTTTCTCATGATATTCTCTCCTTTAGTGTGCTGCAAATTTAGTAGAACAGCTGTACACAATTCAATTGTGTGCCATTCCAAATGTATATACCTTTTTTATTAATTTTATGCTATCAGTAATTTATAAAAATGGTAGCAAATAGGAATTTTATTTTATGGAGACATAAATGTTTTATTTTATTAGCTTTGATAACGTTGATATGGTTGGAATACGTCATGGTGTCACGACTTTCTCCTCTCGTGTCGTGCGAAAAATGTCACTTTATACACTAAAATACTGTATTTTTACGGTCTGTTTTTTGTTTGCAACATCAGGCTGTGCGCTTGCGGCCGGCCAGATGGATGTAACCAGACTGGACGCCCTGTACCTCGATCGTTTCATAAACTTTACGGTGGAGTGGCAGTCACTTAACCCGGTGCTGAAAGTTGTGATATCTGCCGGACGTGAAACAAAAGAGGTGGCGGTCGATGAATTTGACAACCATCGGAATCCCGGAGGTTATCAGGGTGCCGTCACGGTTCAGCTGCAGGCTGAACAGCATTATTCCCAGAACGGTATCCCCTATGTTGTTCAGCTGGAAGATGAGCTCAGGCAGAAAAGTGCAGCTTTCAGTGGCAAGGTTTCTGTTACGCCGGCAGCCGGTTCGGCGTTTGCAGGTAGCCAGCCGGTACGAAGTGACGACAACTGGGGTCGGGAAAATCTCAAGACCGGTATGGCGTTAGGGCCGCAGCCGTCAGGTGTTGCCCGGGCAGGAGACATGATCGACAAACTGCTGGTGGTCATGGATCGGATCGATATTGCACCGAGTATCGGCGCACTAAAGGTGAATGTGATGGGGCCCGAAAGTGTCACATTCTCGACCAAAGCAACTGATGACAAAGGGCTGCGTGAGGTGAAATTCAGGGTTTTTGACAGCCGGGGAATGCTGGTCGGTTTGCAGTCACTGAATGGTCTCGGTAAGGTGTGGGAGGGGACCAGCCAGTCATTTGATCTCGGTGGCGGCACCTTTCGGGTGATTGCCCAAGCGGTTGATTCTGCCGGCAATACCTCGAAAGAGCAGAGTGCTTCCTGTGTTCTCAAGGGTGCACCGAGAGAACTCGCTCAAATTCAGGAACTGCAGAACAGCATGCCAGCAGCAACGGATCAACAGCCATCGGCTGCTCTTCCGCCACAGGAAGATCCCTCTGTTTTTGATCAGCCGCTGATGCTGCAGGAATCGCCCCCTCCTTCGGATCAGTCGTCGCCGTATCAGCAGTCGGTTCCCCTGGATCCATCGCAGCCGTCACAGTATCAGGTGCCGCCTCAGCAGTATCAGCAGCCGCCACCGGTAACGTATCCGACACAATCGTCGCCGTATCAGCAGTCGATTCCCCCGGATCCATCGCAGCCGTCACAGTATCATGTGCCGCCTCAACAGTATCAACAGCCGCCACCGGTGACATATCCGACACAATCGTCACCGTATCAGCAGTCGGTTCCACCGGATCCATCGCAACCGTCGCAGTATCAGGTGCCAACGCAACAGTATCAACAGCCGGTCCAGTAGCTACTAATTCACGCTGAATCAATAAACGGAAATGGATGGAGTTCCTGATGAAAATCATAATGTTGCAAAAAACAGCGCTTGCTGCGGTGCTCATAATGAGTATTAGCGGTTGTGTCAGCACCGGCGGTAGTGCCATTGAAACGCACAACAAGGGACTTTCCGGGCTTACGGAAAACGATTATGTACCTGCAAAAAAGCCGATTGACCGGCATTTTATTGGCGCTGCCTGGTCAAAGCAATTCGGACCGGTTGAAGAGGCAGGGGCCGATGAAATCAGGGTTAAAAAAGACCGCTCTTTCAGTAACGTACAACAGGATTACGCCTATAACCTTGGCCTGGCGCTGGGAGCAACGCCGACCGCCCTGCCTTTAAAGGGTGAATTCGGTATTCAGGGGGGCAGTATTGAAAAAGCAAAGCTGGCCGGTCTTGAAATTATTTCACCGGTAACATTTGCCGATATTCCATTCGAGCTGGATGTCCCCTATGTCACAGAGGCCTTACGGCTGGCGAACTTCAAAATCAGTGATGAAAAAAACAATAAAGCCAGTATTAATGTGGGAGCCAGCCATGCGGTTGGTACGGCAACTTCAGTAGCGGAAGCCGGCTCTCAGGCCCGTCGTGGAACGGAGGGGGACGGCTTGGTTGTTGCCTATAAACTTCAAAAGATCAATCGCAGTACCTATGAGCGTAAGGACTCAGGCGCTCTGCCGTTCGGCCTGGAAAAACTCCTTGAAGTGCCATCGGACGGTCTGTTGATCAAGGCACGGTTACTCACGATTGAGCCCGGCTCAGGAAAATCACTGCCGCGCAGTATCCTCTGGGCTTGTCAAAAAGCTGATGCCCAGAGCCGCAACATGGTGGCAGCCTGGATTGTTGATATAAAGTCGACCGATCCGAAACGGAAGTCGCTGACTATCGGATTTCCGGCTCTGCCTCGGATTGATGATTGCCAGGGTTTCAGCAGGGTGATCTACTCACGCATAGATGCCCGTACAGACAGGGTTATCCGCCAGAAGGTGAACATGACTCTTGTTGATGCCGATGTTACCGATTTCCTGCAGCCCAAGGTTTTTGATGCCCGTGTAACCTTGATTGACGAATCGTTCGGTGTGACAAATGTAACATCTGGTGATCTGTGAAAGGAATCTTTGTGAAACTGATCCGGATGCTCAAAATGCTATTTATTGTTCTGATGCTGGTCTGCTGTGCTGCACCGTCGTCGGTCTTAGCCGGTCAGGGAAGTGTAGACTGGAGTAGTGGTTTTATCACCTCAACCGGTTATGGTACGGCTCCCCGGGGAATGGCGCCAAATAAGGCACTGCTGAATGCCAGACGTGCCGCCGAAATTGATGCCCAGCGCGCTCTTTTGGAAACCATTAAAGGGATTCATATTGACACGCAGACGACCATTGACGGTTCGCTGCAACGGGATGTTGCCAGCAGAACACGGATTGAGGGGGTTGTCAGGGGCGCTTTGATTGTAAAACAGGATGTAAATATGGTCGATGGCTCTCCCGTAGCGACGGTGGTTATGCGGCTCTGTCTTGATGGACGTTCGGCAGAGTGCAGCGGCAAGGGGGCGCTGGTTTCAGCCTTCGGTCTTGATCGCTTCGCGAGCCAGAATGATGGCCGTTCCACAGGCTCCATGCCAACATTTTCGTCGCCACGGGAACAGGCGTTCTTCGACAGAGCTCGTCCGGCGACCGCTACTATTCTGCTGCTGAGCGGTCAGCGCTTTGAACGGGTGCTATTGCCGGTGGTCGTCTCTGTTCAAAAAGGGGAAAGCGTTCTGGTGTACGGTGTCAGACGGGTTGCACCGGAAATAGTAAGGACCTACGGCATCGTGCGCTATGCCGATTCTCTGGAGCAGGCCAGAATTACGGAAACTGCTGGGGCAAATCCGGTCATAATTTCAGCCGAGGCGGTTACCGCAGACAACCGGATTATGATCGCTCCCCAGGATGCGGCCACGCTTGAGGAAACCCTCCGTTACGGCAATAATTATCTGGAAAAAGGGCGGGTAGTGATTGTGCGGTAGCTTATTATCTCTGCGTTGTTCCGATGGTATAAATACCTGCCGATTGATGGGAGCAAAGTATGTCTGGCTTTCTGAAAAATAGTGTCATCTATGTCTCGTTCGTACTCATGGCAACAGTGCCAACTGTTGCCAAAGCTTTGGATGTTCCCGTAACCAACGCTCCGGTCTGGGTCGAAGCCATTGGCGAGGCGGCTGGTAGTGAGTATGATCCTCCCAAAGAGGTCATGGAGCGGGCCCGCAACGAGGCCAAACGCAAGGCGGTCGAAGAGGCGGTCGGCACTTTTGTCCGATCCAGCTCTCTGGTGATCAACAATGAACTGGCCGAAGAATTTACCTACGCCCGCGTGCGGGGTTGGATTGACAAAGTACAGATTCTACAGGAGGAGCGCGACAGGAATGACCCCAATCTCTATCGGGTCAAACTGAAGGCCCTCGTGCAACCGGTCTACCCGCAGGAAGGGGAGGGGATCAACATCAAGCTGGATATCTCCAAACCAATTCTGCAGGATGGTGACGAAGTCAGGATCCTGTATCAGACGAATGTAGATTGCTATGTGCACATTTTTTCGATCGGCGCCGATAATTCGGTCACACTGCTCTTCCCCAACTCGCTTGAGCAGAATAACTTTGTTAAAGGTGATGTAGGCCGAGTGTTCCCGCCGGATACTTTTCCGGTAAAACTGCGAGCGCAGGCATTACCCGGCATGACGGAAACCCGTTCCAGTGAAAAAATTAAAATCATCGCCACCCGGCATAAGGAGATCTTGCTGGAACGGGGCTTTTCGGAAGGGATGTTCAAGGTTTTTGATGCCCGTTCCACTGGATTGGTAGGTGATCTGGCGCGTAAACTCAATCAGCTCGATCCGGTTGACTGGGGCGAGGCGGTGGCGGTTTATAGTATCGAGCCGAAGCTCCAGAAGGTGAAGTAAGAGGTTTACAGAAACATTGTTGTACGTGGGAGATTGCGATGATACTGAAACAGATACTGCTGGCTGTACTGCTGATCTCATTTCTGCCAAACTCGGGAGTATCCGCAGAGAGGCCGGGTAAAAAGAAATTGACCAATTCCCCCGCTTCCTCCGCAGCACTGCTGATTCCGCTTGCCTACGAACAATTGATCACGGAGAACAAAACCTTAAGCGGTCACACTTCAAAAATTCTGGCGCTGGCCTATTCACCGGACGGTAAACGTCTGATCAGTGGCGGTGACGACAAGTCGCTGATCGCCTGGGATCTTCAGAGCGGGGAGCAGGCCTGGTCGATCAAAAATCTGCCTGATCGGGTTACGAATCTCTCTTTTTGTGGTAGTGGGGATGTTTTGGCTTTGACGACCAAGGGGGAGAATATTCATCTGGTTAACGCAGCAACCGGCTCGTACATAACCGGTTTCCGTGCTAAAAAAGATGTCCAGTCGCTGGCGTGCAGCCGCAGAGGGCACGTCCTGGCCGCTGCGGTAGATAAGGGTGTTGTGGTCTGGAATCTGGACAGTCTGAACGTATCGACAACAGCCACATCCGAAAAACCCGGGGACAGCAGTGGCTATTTCAGCTGGTTGAAGCGCAAGGACGATTCAAAAAAGAACGAGGATCAGACTCGTGCTGACAGAGCGGTGATTAAAACGCTATCGGGTGGCGATCATGATGTTCTCAGCATTGCTTTTAGCGTGAATGGCGATCAACTGGCTCTGGCCGGTAAAGATCGACAGGTCGCTATTTGGGATGTGCGGCAGTGGATTCGTACGAAATCGCTGGAAGGTTTTCAGAAGGAAATTCGTATGCTGGCCTTCAGTCCGGATGGTTCACGCCTGGCGGCTGTTGAAGATAAACAGACCATCCTGATCTGGGACCTGTTCGGGAAATCTCAGCTGCGGCAGTTGCCCCGAGAGCAGGATGACATAGTCGGTCTGGCCTTTAGCGCCGATGGAGCGCTTCTTGTCTCAGCCGGTAAAAAACGGACCGCATTCTGGAGCAGTCGTTCAAATCGCGAGCTGTATGCTATCAGTGATGAAAAGAATGAACCGCTGGCTGTTCAATGCAGCCCGGACAATACCGGTCTTGCGATTGCCGGCGAAGACAAACAGGTGCACCTCTGGAATCTGCCGGGCATTATCTCCCTGGCTGCATCCGGCGGTGCTCACGGTGATGCACTCAAAACGGTTGATCAGGAGCGCGATGAGCGCATCAAGGCTCTCTATCCGCAAAAGAGCGAGTTCGAAAACAGTCGCGAATATGCCGAGCGTCTGAGGCTGGCCAAGAGTGAAGCGCAGGCGCTGCGCAGAGAATATGCGGTCAGGCGCTCGGCGCTGGCGACAGAGCTTGAACAGCAGGAAGAAAAAATGAAGCGGCAGTATTATCCGTTTCGTGCGACGGGAGATCTGGGGCGCTATGACGCTGACCGGCACGTTTTTCACGCGACTCTGGGAGGAGTACCGATTTCGATACCGGTCCCCCAGCGGATGGCACAGGAGTTGGCAGCTCGCCGGGAATCACTGCAGTTCAATGGCTTGCTGCGCTATCACGACCCGCAGCGGGGAGAGCTGGTGAACGGGACGCTGGTGGACCGGGTCAGCGGTGGACGTTTTCCGTTCGGCAGGCAGGTAGCGGGCGTTGCGCTGCAGACCGAATCACCGCTGCTGCAGCCGGCTCTCCCCGTGGTCGCCAGCAAGCGCACAGCCGCGCCTAATCTGGAGATAGTCTCGGTGACGCTCGTTGAACCGTCAGGTAATAATGCACTTGATGCTGGTGAGCAGGGCAGCATTCGGGCGGTCGTGCGAAACTCCGGCAGTGGTAGCGCTGAAGGCGTTGCGCTTGCTCTGCGCGCTGAGGGAACAACTGCTCTGTCGACGACACTTTCGTTCGTTGAGCGAATGCCGGTCGGTGATATTGGTCCGAACCAGAGCCGAAGCGTTGATGTACCGATTTCTGCAGCAGAAGGGGTGCCGGGACGAGAAATACGGTTGCAGATAGCCGCTCTGGAAGCGGGTGGCTTCGATGCGCAACCGGTTCTGATGGACTTCAGTCTCAAAGCGCTGATCCCGCCGGATTTGCAGGTTGCGCGCATTGAGATAAGTGACGCAGAGGGAAAACGGGTTGTTGCCAAAGGCAAAGAAAGTAACGTAACCCTCACGGTTCAAAATATCGGTAAAGGTTTTGCTCGTGGCGTTGTGGTACGGCTCGACAGCAGTGACCCACAGGTGAAACTTTTTGGAGAGAGTGAGATCGCTTTGGGGCTGCTTAAGCCGGGTGAGAGCAAGCGGGCAAGCTTTACGATGGCCGTTACCCAGCGTTACAAGGGGCCAAAAATACTCCCGGTGGCATTCCAGATAACCGAGGAGCGATCTCAATTTAACATTAAGCCGCAGTTGCAGCTGGTGCTCAACAAGGAGGCGCCTGAGGTCCGACTAGTCACCGTAAAAGAGCGTGAGACAGCACCCGTCGCCGCAGCACAGGATGACATTGGCATGGTTCCGCTGCTGGCCGTTACCCGGCGCGCGTTTAATGATCGGGATCTGGCGCTGGTGATTGGAATAGAGCGCTACCAGAATGTGCCGAAGTCCGATTTTGCCTATAATGATGCCCGTTCGATTAAAGCCTATTTGCTCTCGCTCGGCTTTGCCGAGCGCAATATCGAGTTTCTGGCTGACGAACGCGCTACGCTTTCGGCCATCAGGAAATCGGTTGAAAGCTGGCTGCCGAACAGGGTCAAGTCGGGGTCACGCATTTTCTTCTACTACTCCGGTCATGGCGCCCCGGATCCGGCCACCGGCGAAGCCTCTATCGTTCCCTATGACGGTGATCCGTCATATCTGAATGATACCGGCTATCCGATCAAGCGGTTGTATGAAAAGCTCGGTGCAGCCAAAGCGGCCGAAGTGATTGTGGTAATGGATTCATGCTTTTCGGGAAGTGGCGGCCGAAGTGTTCTGGCCAAGGGGGCCCGACCGCTGGTGTTGATGGCGGACACCCTGGTCGTTCCGCCTGGAATGGCTATTCTCGCCTCGACTCAGGGATCCCAGATTTCAACCTCGTTCGAGGAAAAAGAACATGGTGTCTTCACGTACTATTTCCTCAAAGCCATCAAAGAGGGAAAAGGTGACATCGATGCGGTCTACCGTTACCTGAAACCGCTGGTGGAGGATACCGCAAAGGGACAGAATGTGTCGCAAAGTCCGGTACTGAGTACGGATAAACTAGAGGCGAAGGGGCGCTTTAAGCTGCTGCGGGATTGAGATATTTATTCTTTTTCAGGGAGGAGCGTATGAAAACAGGCTGTATTGTCGTTTTTTTACTGATATTGATTGCGACAGCGGTTCATTGCGAAGAATATACATGGTATCAAGGGGATGTGCGCTGTCCACCCCCCAAGGACGACGGTACATATTCTGCTCCGTACAAAGCACTTGATCACTCAGGCGAGTATCCGGTTTTTTCTGCTGCCGATAAACCGGGCTGGTCCTGCTCCTATCAAAGGGAGGATGGTGTCATCGTCCAGTATGGTGACAGTCGCACTCCGCAGCAGCAGTGGATGGCACTCTGGGGTGACAATAACGATAATTGATCTTTGATGTTGCGGGGTGTTTTTATGCAAAAAGGGTATGGAGTGTTTGTCTCCATACCCTTTTTGGATGAATTGACGTTATGGAATTTTTTTTGTTACACCAATTCCATATCAAGGCCCTCTCTTCGTTGGCTCGTCTTCGGCTGCTCAACGTACGGACATGCACGCCTCGCAGCCTCAATCCTCGCCGCCTTGATATCATCCTTGATCTGGAATTGGAATTATATCCTGCCGCGCATCGTTTCGGAGACTTTCTGAGCTCCGCTTTCACTCGTCTCTTTTGATTTCGGGTCCCCGTCAGTCGCCATCTGCAGTGCCTGTTTTGATATGGTTACCACGTCTGCGCCAGGAGCCTTCTGAGGTGATTTTATCTGCTGCTGTTGGGCCGGAGCAGGTGTCGCGTATGCCGCCGTCAGGGTACTGGATGAAATCGGTGATAGTGTCATTGATGCACCTCCGGGTGATTCTGGTAGCTCCTAAAAAAGCTTATCGGCAACTGGCAGACGATATCAAGGATAAATTTTATGTCAGCGCGCCGAGGGAAACACCGGAACATTTCGATTCGAACATGCGTCTGACGGTTGTGACCATATCGGCTATTGCCGATTCCGTTGATTTCCCTTTGGGATGTATGCTGCATAGTGCTGTTGTGCACGAATGATCCATGTCTGGGCTCCAGCGGAGTAGACCACTTGGTAGTTTTCCGTAGGTCATGTACGCTGAAAGCAGATTCAGGCCCGAGCCCGGCCGCTCGCCGATCAGGTGGATCAGGATTTCAGGCTCAAGCAACTGCGCTACGTGATATCCGGCCCGTACGCGACCGTTCCGTATGACAATGTCCATTTCTGATACATGATAGCCCGCTTCTTGTAATGACCATTTCAGGCCGGGCAGGATGCTACGCAGATTCTCATTGACGGCATCGGCGTTAAGACCGTCAGAAACAACGATCAAAATCTGCGGGGCAACTTTAAAACATGCCGAGAGTTCGAAGAGGGCGGCGTAATCTGTCAAGCAGATTCGTTCCCCCGAAGCCGGATGTACAAGATACTCCTCCCGGTCGCTTGATTGGGAGGCTATGTCGATATGCCGAGGAGAGCAGTCCCGAATAACAGCCGCGTCAAGCGTGGCGTACAGGGCACTCCTGGCATGCCGGTAGATGGCCGCAAGCCGTGTGGAGACAGAGGGCGGGTCGCTGAAATCAGGCCCGAAGCCATACCCGAGATCACACCCTTTTTCCTGCAGTGCTGTAATTTTTCTGAAACATTCTTCCATGATGGCCTCAATAGCCCGGGAATCTCCCCCTGCTTTCATATATCGCGCGTACAGCATGGCCGTACATTCGGGGGCGCCTGTGGCGAGGCCATCAGCATCAATCACGCCGAGTGTTGATAGCCGTTCCTGCATGACGCTGGAAAACTGTTTGCCGGTTTTTATTCTGAGTCGCGGGTGTTCCCGATAGGATGTGGTCAGATAGCCGAGCATCGGGTCGGCTTTTCCGGCAACTGACATCAGATAGGCAGGAGCGGCTGTTGTGGCCAGCTCCTCAGTCAGGTTCTGAAGCTCCGACGGGGATATGCCCATGTGGAACGTTGAGCAGACATCCAGACCCATGGTGATGCCGTGCAGCTTGGCCATGACGGTGTCTTCAAGGCATGCCCGTACAAGTTGGTGCCCGCTTCGAAACACTTCCGGGCCGATGAATCCGGCCACATCGTTGACGATCATCCATTTTCCGCTGCACTGCTGTTGTACAGAGCGCGCCAGACCATAACAGCGTGACTCAAGTGTCACCATGTCGACGCCTTCAGCCGTGCCGTTGGTTATTTCGGAACCCTGACCGGTTTCAAAATACAGGCCGCTGAAACCGTGCGATAATTCCAGCAGTCCGTCAACATCAAGACCCAGCATGCCTACGAGCGTTGTTGAGGTCCCTGCCAGACTCTGGAATCCGACGTCTACTTTGGTCAGTGAACGGGCGGCAGACTGTTTTGCCATATCGGAGAGGACGCAAAAGCGGGTTGGGAGTTGCAGTCGTTCGACAATTCGCTGCAAAAGTTTTTCAGTTCTGATAATTGTTTCAATATCGTCGCTGGCGGGATTGAGCCCGATGATGACATCGCCGCAGCCAAAGGCAAGGCCCTCAAGGACAGACAGGAGAATCTCTTCTTCAGAATCACCGGGGCTGTTCGGCTGGATACGGCTGCCAAAATGATTGGCCGAGCCGACAACAACCGGACCTTTTTGGGTTGCATCAGGCAGGCTATTGAAGATTGAACGGGAAACGGAAGAAAGCTCTTCGTTGTTCATTGTTTTTACGAGTGCCGCAATAACTTCGCTCGACAATCCGGCAGAGAATTTTTTAACCCATGAAGCGCCGGATTCGCCTATAACGATGCTCTTCATTTCGCCGATTGTCAGGTGGGAAATTTCACTCAGCAGCTGCCGGTTGAGTGAGCGGAAAAGCGCTTCTGTGATGGCGTCTTCAACAAAAACGAGCTTTGAAATCTCGCTGATTCGCAGGGCAGAAATTTCTTTTCTCGCATCCGACCTGATTTGTTCATCAATTGTTCCGCCAACCTGAAGGTCGCCCTCCTTGAATTCGTTTGCCTGTGCGAATGTGAGTTTGATTTTATTGATATGCATTTTGATCTCTTGTCACACCTGAAAATTGTCCGTAAACAGCCCGCCCCGAATCAATGAGGCAGGCCGTTGGAGTATCAACTGGCAGCGCTGATCTCACCCTGCTACCATTTTTCAGAGCCATGACACACGGGAGAACAGCTTTTGGTCACAGGATTCCAGCTATTGATGCTTGTGCCTGCACCACCAACCTGTGCAGCTGTACTTTTTGTTCTGTTTGACCAGCCATGAAGCGGACTTCCTGATGTAAAAGGGTGACAGACCGTGCAGGCGCGACCGACATGTTCACTTCTGTTGTGCTGCCCCGGTCGGTTGGGGAATGTTGCGCCACCTGCAACCGGTCGGCCTGCAAGCGTTGCACTGTTATTGTTAGCTGCAGAGCCGTGGCAGTCTGAACATTGCGGGTCGGTGCCGGGGTTGGCGTTCAGGTGGCAAGCACGACAGTCAGGAGGTGTGCCGGAGGTGACAGGATAGCCGCTGGTGCTGCTTCCAAAGGCGTGACATCCCAGACATCCGGTACCGTTTGATGATCCTTTGTGTGAGGAACCGGGATTTGGAAAAACGTGTGACGCAGCACCGGAAGCCTCAATGGTGCCGTTAATATGTTTACTCGGATCGCTGAAGCCGTTATTGGTCGCGTTGACGTGGGCATGACATCCCGAACAGGAACTGCTGGTTGAATGTGTCGCTGCCCCATTGCGAACCGAAGTCGGTGGATACCCATGACAGGTTGCGCATCCTGCTACCAGATAATTAGTCTGATTCCAGACTGGTGATTTGTTTGAGCCGCCTCCGGTCAGGGTTGTGCCATGGCAGTAGGTATTGGCGCAGACGCCGGTTGAGGCAGCATAGGTCGGTATTAAAGAGCCGGTTTTTGCCACTGTTCCAAAAGCGATATCATTAGTACCGTTGCGGTGGGCCCCGGAAATAGCAGGTGTGCCAGGAACGGCGTGACACTCCGAACAGGCGATATTGGATGAATACGCAGGTGCCTGAGTCGATGCGTTCAGGTGTTTAACATGCGCGCCCACTTTGGTGTCGCTTGCAGCAGTAGCGCCGACCATCGATTTGAAGGGAACCGAGGTGGCAGTACTGTGGCAGGCGTCGCAATTTGTAGTCTTTCTCACGTCACCGTGGCAGGTGGATGTATTGAAACAGCCGGGTGTGACGGTGCTGACGAACGAACCGGCTGGTGAGCTGGCAAAGCGGGTCAGATAGGGCTCAGCCAGGTTTTTAGTGCCCGTGGTATGGCAGGAGACACAGACGCTTATATTTCCTTCGCCTGCCGCCACGTGACTGAGTACTCCGGCTTTCAAAGTCCAGTCGGCACGTTTCGGGTGGGGTGCCGGGACACCGTGGCAGGGGAAACAGGACTGTTTGACGTTCCCCCCACTGAAGTCCGTTCCGTGACATTGCTGACAGGTCGCCAGGCCGTAATTTCCGGCAGCACCGGGTTCAGCTATCGCCCTGGCACCATGATTGGCAGGCGAACTCCATGGTTGCGGATCACTGCTATGTCCCATGGCGCCATGGCACAAGGTGTTATTAAAACAGCCTGTTGTGCCGAGCATAGCAGTAGCAGGCAGTGTAGCTGCTCCGGCGATACTCAGATTGGCGCGATTTGTGTGACAGGCGGCACAAGCCGGTGCGTTGCTCGTATCGGTGTTTTTATGTGTCGAGGCACTGCCAAACCAGGGTTTGGGTGGGTGTGGAGCGGCGACACCATGGCATCCGGTACAGGATTTTGTGCCGAGCACCTTTGAATAATCCGCGCCATGACAGTTCTTACAGAAGGCGATCCCATTGGCCCCGGTTGCCGCAGCCTTGGCATGCGCTCCGTGCGCAGAGGGATTGTTCCAGCCAGTCGGGTGCCCGGAAGGTCCCTGAGCGTGACATGTTATGCCATTTCTGTCTGCACTGAAACAGCTGACATTACTGACGCCCCCCTTTAAATCGGTACCGTGACATTCCAAACATTTCTCCGGACTGGTCAGATAGGTTACCGGATGGTTTCCACCGTCGAGAGGGACAAGCCAGTTGGCCGGGTGTTTACCGGTCGAGTCAAGTACTATAGAAGTGTTGCTGCCGTTCGAGCATCCAAAGAGAGCCATAAGTATAAATATAATGAGAACACTTTTGCACATGATCACGTTTTTCTCCTCCTTAGTGGTGGCACTGTATACAGCGTTCGTTGTTGGCGCGGCCATGACAGCGATAGCAACTGGCGGGATCGAGTTTACCTTCTATCTTGTGCATGGTCATGAAGTTGCCGCGATGCTGCATCTCACGGTCGGGACGATTGCCGAACTTTGTGGATGGTTTAATCTGGACTTTGTTGGTATGACAGTCATTGCAGAAGGAGCTTTTGTGGCAGGTACTGCAGAGTCGGTCATCAGAGGCAGCATAAAAGCGGTGACTTTTGACAAAAACGGGTGAGTGGTTGAAGGCTTTGTAGGGCTTCAGGGTACCCTTCTGCTGGTCTTCGTGACACTCGGCACAATTAACCTGCTGGCCGATAGCCAAAGCTTCCGGATGGGATGCGGGCAGACTCGGCAGGGTACCCATCTGCGCGCAAGCCGCAAGAAAGAGTAACAATCCGATACGTGTCAGAACCGAGATGGTCAGTTTGAATCGGGTCATTTTTTCACTCCATTCTGTGCAAAAGTCGTGTTGTAGGTCAGGCGCAGCAGTCCTTTGGACTCATCAGAAAATTCGGGGTTTTTACCATAGCTGATGTCGCCGGACAGGGCCAGGGCAGGTGTGAAGTGATAGCCGAGTGAAACAGTTCCTTCCCAGGCGCTCTTTCTCCCCTTAAAGAAGAAACCCAGAGCATCAAGAGCTGCGAAATATCCTTTGGTGTCGTGCATCAGATAACCGCGCAGTTCGTGATAAGAAGCGGTCGTGTATGGTGCCGAGGCGAATTCCTGACCGGCATGCAGGTAGTGATAGCCAACTCCATAGCGGATAGAGTCGCTCTGGTAGGCGGGACGTGTCAGCGTAAAGCGCGTTTCAGCGCCGTAGCGGTCTGCGCCCCCGAGTTGTCGGGAGTAGTGCTTGTAATCTGCAACCAGCTCCAGCTCCTTGGTGAGCTGATACGAAACGCTGCTGCCGATGGAGCGGGATCTTTCGGAGGGGTTATAGGTAAGCATGTGTTTGCTGGTAAACAGTGCGGATGAATTGAAATAGTTCTGACTATGGTATTCATTAAATTCAGCGCTGACGATCAGCTGCTGAAGCGGCGTAACAGTAAGCAGGTAGCTGTGTTCGGCAACCGACTTTGTTTCCGGGTTGTAGCTGCTCTGTCCCGAAAGTGAAACCATTTTGTGGGGGGCAAGCCAGAGGTCGATACCTGTCAGGCGGTGGCTGCCATGTGTATAGCTGTTTAATGTGGGGGCTTTGGCTTCGTAGAGACCGGAAATTCCCAACTCCAGCATGCTGCCATAACGGTAGCTGGCACGACCACCAAAGAGTGAAGCACCTTTGCCGTCGCTGTTTTCGCCGGAGAGATTTTTACCATGCACGACCGCCCCACCGAAGGCCGACACTCCGAAACCGGCGGGAAGATCGGTGCGGACAGAGAGGCCATCAAGCTGCTCATTGACAATCCCTTCGTGAATAAAAGTCCGCCCGGCTCGGATGTTTGCGTTAGCCTGTTTGAAACGGTACTGCAGGTAGCCGTAGGTAAGGCTGCCATCTTCGTTTTTACCATTATAGCTTTTGTCAGCCAGATCAGCCCGCCCCCAGCCGTAGGTGTGCAAAGAGAGATTGCCATCTGCGAGTCTGTCAACATCAAGACCCAAAAATTGCGTGGCCGGCAGCAAGGACTCTTTTTTTCCTCCGGAAACATCTCGCTGGCCGATGCCGAACAGGGTGCTGGCATCAACACTTATTTCGGCAGCCAGAGCAGGTAACGGTACGGAAAGGAGTACTGCCGAACATAACAGCTTGCAACAGGTCTTTTTCATTGGACAACTCCTGATTGGTGGTGAAAAACGGGAAATTTAGAAAACACAATAAGACCCTCTGAAAACAAATGCAATATAATGATTTAATACTGTCAGGTACGACGCGAAGTGTGGTATTTTTCCGAAAACTTCAGCGACAGTATCCCGATCTGCTCTGAAGCGCTATTTTATGATTGAGGATTTTCCCATGACCATAGTTGTACCTGCTCCTGTCTATCGCAGCGATTACACGCCCCCGGATTACATTGTTGACAGCATCGACCTTCGTATTGAGCCTGGTGTAGAGACGACCCGCGTTGTTTCTCGTATGGTTCTGAGAGCGAACCATGATGCCGCGCAGGGGCAACGCCCGCTGCTGCTGGACGGGCATCGCTTCAGGCTGATTTCAGTGTCGATGGATGGTCTGGTGTTGCCGCCGGACGCCTACAGCGTTACGACGGAACAGCTGGTTGTCCCCATGGTTCCATTTCTGTTTACGCTGGAGGTGATAACCGAGCTGCGCCCTCAGGACAATACCTTTCTGGAAGGGCTCTACTGCTCGAATGGCATGTTCTGTACCCAGTGCGAAGCGCAGGGATTCCGCTCGATCAGCTATTACCCGGACCGTCCGGATGTTTTAGCGGTCTTTACGGTCACTATCGTGGCAGATAAAGAAAAATATCCGGTGCTGCTTGCAAATGGAAATCTGATGCAAGCGGGGGATTTACCGGATGGTCGCCATTTTGCCGCGTGGCACGATCCCTTTCCCAAGCCGAGCTATCTATTTGCAATGGTGGCGGGAAACCTGGCCTGTATTTCAGACAGTTTTCGCACCTGCTCGGGACGGAACGTGGCACTGCATATTTATGTTCACGAGCATAACCGCACCAAATGCGAACATGCCATGCGCTCACTCAAAAAGGCGATGCGCTGGGATGAAGAGACCTATGGCAGGGAGTATGACCTCGATTGCTTCATGATCGTGGCGGTCGATGATTTTAATATGGGGGCCATGGAGAACAAGGGGCTGAATATCTTTAACTCGCGTTATGTCCTGGCCAGCCCGGAAACCGCCACGGACGATGATTACCATGCTATTGAGGGGGTCATCGGGCACGAGTATTTTCACAACTGGAGCGGCAATCGTGTGACCTGTCGCGATTGGTTCCAGCTGTCGCTGAAAGAAGGTTTTACCGTCTTTCGTGACCAGGAATTCTCGTCCGATATGGGCTCGCGCGGCGTGCAGCGCATTGTGGATGTTCGTACCCTGCGGACAGTTCAGTTTGCAGAGGACGGCGGTCCGATGGCTCACCCGGTTCGGCCCGATTCCTATATCGAGATCAACAATTTCTACACCGTAACGGTCTATGAAAAAGGGGCCGAAGTCGTGCGCATGCTGCATACCCTGCTCGGTCCTGAGCTATTCCGTCGCGGTACGGACCTCTACTTTGAACGACATGACGGCCGGGCGGTGGCGGTTGACGATTTTGTAAAGGCCATGGCCGATGCCGGCGGGTTTGATCTGGAACAATTTTCTCTCTGGTACAGTCAGGCCGGTACGCCGCAGCTACAGGTCAGCAGCCTCTACGATCCCGACGCCGCAACCTACACTCTGACAGTGCGGCAGTCCTGTCCGCCGACACCGGGACAGCCTGAAAAGAAACCGCTGCATCTGCCGTTGGCGCTGGGGCTTTTGGGGCACGATGGTCGTCAGCTTCCGCTGGTGCTGGGCGGAGAATGCGGAACCGGAGCGACGACCCGCGTCCTGCACCTGACAGAGGCCGAACAGAGTTTTTGCTTTTGCGGCCTTACAGAACAACCGGTCCCGGCACTGCTGCGCGGTTTTTCGGCGCCGGTCCGGCTGGAGTATCCATACCGGGCAGGAGAACTTGCGCTGCTGATGGCGCATGAGCCAGATCCGTTCTGTCGCTGGGAGGCCAGTCAGCGCATGGCTTCACAGACGGTGTTAGGTTTAATGGCAGACAGGCAGCAGGGAAATAAGCTTGTGCTGGACGCCTGTTTTGCCGACGCTTTCCGGAAAAGTTTGACGAGCGGGCTGGATGATCCCGCTTTCCTGGCGGAGATGCTGACACCCCCGTCAGAAAAATATCTGGCAGAACAGGTCGCGGTGATTGATCCCGTGGCTATTCATGAAGCCCGTCAGTTTGTACTCAGATCGTTGGGAACGCTTTTTAAAGACGAACTGCTGGACGTGCGCGAACGTTGTCGGAGCGGGAAGCCGTACTCTCCCGATGATGGCCGTTCCGGCCAGAGACGCCTGGCCAACCTCACGCTGGCCTATCTGATGCAGTCTGAAGAACTTGATATCATTGAAATCTGCTTTGACCAGTACCTGTCAGCAGATAACATGACCGATGCCTGTGCTGCGCTGGCGCTGCTGGTCTCCTGCGATTGCCCGCAACGTCGCGCGGCGCTGGATCATTTCTATGAACGCTGGCAGGATGATCGGCTGGTTATCGATAAATGGTTCACGCTGCAGGCCACCTCGACGCTTCCGTCTGTCTTGGTAGAGGTCACGGCACTTCTGGGACATCACGATTTTGAACTCGCCAACCCGAACCGCTTCCGCTCTTTAGTGGGGGCATTCAGTCAGGGTAATCAAGTCCGTTTTCATGCGCCGGATGGTTCCGGCTACCGGTTTCTCACCGATCAGCTGCTGCGCCTGATTCCGATCAACCCGCAGGTGTCGGCCCGCCTTTTGGCCCCGCTGACCACTTGGCGCCGTTTTGAAAGTGGTCGAAGTACGCTGATGCAGCACGAGCTTTTGAAGATACAGGGAAGCGCCGATCTACCCCGGGATGTCTATGAAGTTGTCCAGAAGAGTCTGGCGTAATTCTACTCAGTGGAGGTCTGCAGATGGAAGAAGCGGTAACGTTCTGGCTTGATAACAAAATATCATCGGGAATCAAGCTGGCTGAGATCGGCAGTCAGTCCCTGGTGCTCTACCGGGAAAAATATTATCTGGTCGAACGTGGCGCTGCCCGGATGCGAGGCGTCAGGCCGCTGCATTTTTCAAAAACCACGCTGCCGACTATCTGGAAGAAGGCCATGCTGGGCATCCTGCCGCCAGCCAGCGTTGCCATCATTCACCCCGAAGATGAAAACCTGCCCGTCACAATACCGACAAAAAAGGAGCGCACAAAAATGCTCAAGGAAAACATATCAGAAACGGCACGTTCTGAAGAAATGCCATCAGCAGCACCGCTGCGGCCTACAGCGCCAAAAAAAGCAGCCTTATCTCGTCCCGCTGCGGACGCAAAGCCGGCCAGAATCCTCCAGGAAACGGTAGCGGCCGCCTGTCCCTACTGCAGCACCAGGCATGAGCTTCCGTTTGAAAAGGGTAAAAACGGCAAACCGTTTTTTGTGGCATGTAGCAAATGCAGCAGTGAGTTTGCCGTTCGTTATGTTCCGGTAACACTCTATCAGGCGCAGGTGGCAGCCTTTAGATAGACAGATCAGCATTCGAGGAGAACAACGACATGAACAATAACGACATACTGCGGCGGGTACGTTACGCTCTGGATATCAGTAATCCCAAAATGGTTGAAATTTTCAAGCTGGCCGGTTGCAGCATGACAGAGCCGACACTGCTCAAACTCCTTAAAAGGGAGGAGGAAGACGAGTTTATTGAATGCAGTAATCCGCTGATGACGTTTTTTCTGGACGGTTTGATCATTCATCTGCGTGGCCCCCGTGAATCCGGGGATGTTCTGACAACTGCTGCCGTTGCTTCACTGAACAATAACGTTATCCTGAAAAAGCTGCGTATCGCCCTGAACCTGAAAGAGGAGGATATGATTGCCATTATGGGGCTGGCCGGGATCTCGATTTCAAAATCAGAACTGACGGCGCTCTTTCGGAACAACGGGCATAAGCATTTCAAGGAGTGTGGTGACCAGTTTCTCAGAAATTTCCTGAAAGGGACGACAATCCGCAACCGCCCCGGAGTTGTAGCACATTAAAATCACACAGTTTTGGAGGAACATACATGTCGCTTATTCTTACATCTTACAATGATTGCATCGGCACGATTACCTTCAACCACGACGAAACCCGTAACAGTCTTTCTAATGAGCTGTTAAACGAGATGATCAAAGCGCTGCACATCTTTGAACAGCACAAGGCGAGGGCCGTCATCATCCGTGCCAAGCCGGGCGTCAAAGTCTGGTCATCAGGATTTGATATCAAGCTGCTTCCGACGCCGGGTCGTGACCCCCTTTCCTATAACGACCCTTTGGAGGAGGCGCTTCGTATGATTCAACTTTTTCCGGCACCGGTCCTGGCCATGGTTGAGGGGAGTGTCTGGGGCGGGGCCTGCGATCTGGCATTTATTTGCGATATCGTCATCGGTTGCCCGAGTTGCGCGTTTGCGATTACCCCCGCCAAAATCGGCGTGCCGTACACGTCCACCGGAATCCTGCACTTTATCAATGTCGTCGGCCCACGCATCGCCCGTGAAATGTTCTTTACCGCCCACCCGATACCTGCCGAACGCGCCTTGCAGGTCGGGATTCTCAATCACCTGGTTTCTGCCGAAGAGCTGGAGGGATTTACGAACGCCATGGCACTACAGATTGCTGAAAATTCACCGCTGGCGATTGCGGTCATAAAAGAGCAGCTGCGCCTGCTCGGTAATTCTCATCCTCTCAGTCCAGAAACGTTCGAGCGGATACAGGGATTGCGACGTCGGGCGTATGACAGCGACGATTACCTGGAGGGGAAAAACGCATTCTGTGAGAAGCGGCGTCCCGTTTTTAAAGGACACTGATTTCAGCCTAATCATTGATATGAAACAGAAATCATGAGCGATCATGAATCTTGACAAATCCTATCGTTTTAACTTGACGGTTCATGTTTTAATTGTTATCAGAACTTCTCAATATTATACGAACATTCGAGAGTGTTATGTCGCAGATACCGCTGGCTATCAGTGATGAAATAGAGTCCATAAACTTTCCTTCTATTCCGCACGTTTTGTTGCAGTTTTTGAAGGTGGTCGAAGACGATAACTCCCGGATTGCCGATCTGGCGAAACTGGTCGGGCAGGACCCCGCTTTGAGCGCACGGTTCCTGACGGTAGCCAACTCTCCGGCGTTGCGCCGTGACCGGGAAATACTCAGCCTCGAACGATGCATGATCACTCTGGGTACCTGTCTGACGCGCACTCTGGCTGCGTGTTTAGCCGTTCAGACCGTGTTTTCACGCTCTGCCGGAGAAATACAGTACGAATTGAAGGGCTTTTGGGGGCATTCCCTGAGAGTGGCTGAATTGTCCCGCGCACTGGCGGCCAAAAAAAACTATTGTGATGTCGAAGAAGCCTATCTGACAGGACTCTTGCATGATGTCGGTCTGTTACTGCTCCTCGGGAACAGGGGGGTGCGCTATGGAGATCTTCTCAAGCTGAGTATCGATGAGTCGGTCTTAAGTGACATAGAAAAACCGATGATCGGCACGGACCATGCGGCAGTCGGGTCATGGTTGGTAGATCATTGGAAGCTGTCATCGTTCATGTCAGATGCGATCCTGTTTCATCATAAACCCTCAACCGAGATTGTTACTGCCGACACGTTGAGCCAGATTGTCTGGTCCGCACATATCATGAGCGGCTATACGAGCCGCATCGATCGTACCCGCATGCTGCATACGCCCGATCTCGTTGCCGTTGCATCGATACTCGGAATCGAAATGGCTGATATTGCTGCCATCCTTGAACAGACATCGAGTCAGGTCGCCCAACTTGCCGACGCGCTTGGTGTTGTAGAATCAGAAAATTCCAGAATCCTGCCCTCACCACTCCTTGCCTCCGAACACGAGCGTTTGCGCCTCGCTGATCCCGATCCTGTGCATGCTCACATGGATGAAATGGTCAGAGACATGGCTTTAATGCAATCGCTACAGCATAATCTGGCGGTTTTGCACAGTGAAGAAGATATCTTTATCGCCATCCGGGAATCTGCCAAAATTCTTTTCAGTCTCAGCCACATCGCGTTCCTGATTGTCAATTCTGATGAAAATACCCTTTCCGGCGCTCATTTTTCCGGACAATCAGGCATGCTGAAACGGCTTGAAATCCAGCTGGATACCAGCAACAGTCTGGTCGCTGCTGTGGCGTCGGATACAGAACCCTGTTCCACGTTTGACAAAGTCCGTCCGGCCGAAATATCACTGGTTGATATTCAAATCACTCGAATCCTCTGTAGTGACGGCCTGCTGTATGTCCCGATGCGGATTGATGACCGCGGTATCGGCGTCATGGTCTATGGAATCTCCGAATCACAGCATGCTCTCTCCCGGAAACAACTCCCCTGGATGACTCGTTTTGCTCATCTGGCAGCGACCAGTATCGACGCCTGGCGAGGGCTGCGCAATACCGAAAAGCAGATTGCGGCGGAGGTCGCCGACAGGTACGAACTTCAGGCCCGCCGTGTTATTCATGAGGCGGGAAACCCGCTCAGCATAATCAAAAATTATCTCAAAATCGTATCGTTGAAGATACCCGGTGAAAACGAGATTCATCACGAGCTCGATATACTCAGAGAAGAGATAGATCGGGTCTCGCACATTTTACTGCATCTTGACTCGGCAAATGCACTATCGCCGAAGCCCGGTACGGTTGACATAAACGGCGTGATTGAAGGCATGCTGTCACTTTACAGCGACTCGCTCTTTTCGGTGAACCGCATAAAAGTCGAAAAAACACTCGACCCGGCACTTGTTCCCATCAACTGTGATCAGGACGGAGTCAAGCAGATTCTGCTGAATATCTGGAAGAACGCCGCCGAGGCGATGCCGGACGGTGGACGTATTGCCATCTGCACGAAAGACAACGTTCCCAAAAACGGCCACCTGTTTGTCGAAATCCTGCTGAGCGATAGCGGGCCTGGTTTGCCGACCGATGTCAGGCAACGCCTTTTTCAGCAGTTGGAGCCTGACAGGCGTCCCGGACATTCAGGATTAGGGCTTTCAATTGTAGCGATGCTGGTTGCACATCTCGGTGGACATATTTCATGCCAGAGCGAAGTCGGCAACGGAACCACATTCAGTATCCTGCTGCCTCACGACAGTGGACAGAAAAAATGATCAACAAGACCAGGGCATATTTGGAGGCAGCTGACGAATGGCAGCAGACTCCCCAGCGCATTCTGATTGTTGACGATGAACCACGAATCCGTTCCAGTCTGCGTCTGCTGCTTGAGGCCGACGGACGACAGATACTGGAGTCCGCCACCGGTGGTGGAGCCTTAACGATCCTGAAGTCGCAGGATGTTGAACTGATACTGCTTGATGTCAACCTTCCTGATATTTCCGGGCTGGAGGTGATGGAGTGGATAGCGAGTAATCATATTCTGACCAGCGTGATCATGGTCAGTGCCGATTCCCATATCGATACTGCCATTCGCGCCACCCGCAGCGGTGCCGTGGATTTTGTCCGCAAACCGCAAGAGCTCGACAAAATAGAGCATAAGGTTGCAAATATCCTACAGCGGCGCAGTCTTGAGCGACGGCACGTCCTGATGACTGCCCGGCTTGAGCAGTCGGAACGTCTGCATCGTTTCCTGGTTGAAAGCTCACCTGATCTCATTTATACGCTCGATCATGAAGGTCGCTTCATTTTTGTCAACAGTCGCGTGGAGTCACTGCTTGGCTATTCGCGCGACGAGCTGATCGGAAATTATTACACCCTCATCGTTCATGAAGAGGACCTTGAACACGCCATCTACGCCTTCACCGAGCGCCGCAGTGATGACCGGGCTACCTCCAATATTGAAATTCGACTTAAATGCAAAGACAACCACTATCGCCATTTTGAAAGCCGCTACATAGTCGCCATGCTCAGCGCAATGGGCATTTACGATACGCCCGATAACGGTGAGGAAGAGCAGACGCGGCGTTTTATGGGTACCTACGGCGTTGCCCGCGACGTTACCGAACGAAAGCTGGCTGAAGAGACCATCAGCTTTCAGGCGCTGCACGACCATCTCACTCATCTGCCCAACCGGAGACTGTTCAAGGATCGACTGGAACTGGCGATGGCGCAAACTGTTCGCAAGGGTGGCGGGATCGGCGTCATGTTCATCGATCTCGATCGTTTCAAGCTGGTTAATGATACCTATGGCCACGCCGAAGGTGATGAATTGCTGAAAAGTGTCGCCCAACGGCTGTTACGCTGCGTGCGTACCAGTGATACACTGGCACGTCAGGGGGGCGATGAGTTCACGATACTGCTTCCGGATCTCGTGCACGCCGAAGACGCAACCCTGATCGCCAAAAAGATTCTGGAACTGTTTGCGACCCCGTTTATCGTTGCCGGTCAGGAGTTTCGCGCGACAGCCAGCATCGGGATATCGGTTTTTCCGCGAGACGGCGAGACAGCGGAACTGCTTCTCAAAAACGCCGATATCGCCATGTATAAGGTCAAATCCAGCGGCAAAAACGGCTATACATTTTTTACCCGCGAGATGAATTCCAGCTATCAGGAGCGCATCAGCCTCGAAAACGAGTTGCACCAGGCCATTCAGAATTGCGAGTTTGAGCTGCACTATCAGCCTCAGGTCAATCTGATCAGTAACCGGATTGTCGGTGTGGAAGCCTTGATTCGTTGGCGCCATCCACTCCATGGTCTGTTGAATCCGAGCAGCTTTATCGATATGGCCGAAGAGCTTGGCCTTATCAACTCAATAACCGACTGGGTGCTTGGGGAGGCCTGCCGGCAGCTTGTCCGCTGGCGCGCCACGGGTTTGAATGAACTTCGTGTTGCAGTCAATGTCTCCCCGCAGGAGTTTAACAATGACGATGTTGTTGAACGCATTGTTTCGCAGCTGAACAGATACAACCTCCCCGAAGAGGTTCTGGATATTGAGATAACGGAAAATTTGCTCATGCATGACGATTCCGGCGTTATCGACAAACTTCGGCGTTTGCGAGAACGAGGAATCCGGATTTCGATTGACGATTTCGGTACCCGCTATTCGTCGCTCAATTACCTGCGCCGCTTTCCGGTCAATACCATAAAAATTGACAAATCTTTCATCCGCGACCTGGATGAACATCACAGCTCTACGCCGATTATTAACGCGATCATCGGCATTGCGCGCGGTTTTGGCCTGCACCTTCTGGCAGAAGGAGTTGAAACGAACTATCAGCTTCGGAAGCTGCAGGAACTGGGCTGTGACGAGATGCAGGGATTCTTCTTCAGCAAGCCGCTTCCGGCTGATGAGGTCGAGCGACTGCTGCGTGATTCAGAAAAACGTCCCGTTTCAAATCACTATACACAGCAAACCCTCAGCTACTACGCTGACGTAACAGCTTAAGACCGGCCTTCTCTCTTCTGAAGAATGCACCATTTGCAGCATACCGGCTCTTTGCCTGAGGCATTCCGATTGACACATCCGCTGATCTATATTATCTTCGTTCCCCCCCATGCCCCGTAGTTGAAGGGTTTGGCGGCTTCAAACCGAATGGCTACTACGTAAGGAACATTGTTATGCGCAGTGATATGATAAAAGAGGGGTTGGAGCGGACACCGCATCGCGCCCTCCTGAAAGGGACCGGAGTCCCGCAGAGTCAGATGGATAAGCCGTTTATCGGCATTGCTACCAGCTTTACGGACCTGATCCCTGGACATTCTGGCATGCGTGATCTGGAACGCTTTATTGAAAAGGGTGTTCATTCCGGTGGTGGTCAAGCCTTTTTCTTTGGTATTCCCGGCGTCTGTGACGGAATCGCCATGGGACACAAAGGGATGCATTATTCCCTGCCGACCCGTGAGCTGATCGCCGATATGGTTGAATCCGTCGCCGAAGCGCATCGTCTGGACGGGCTGGTTCTGCTGACTAACTGTGACAAGATTACGCCCGGTATGCTGATGGCGGCAGCCCGGCTTGATATTCCCTGTATTGTTGTGACTGCCGGTCCGATGATGAGCGGGCGTGGTCAGGTCGGTCGTAAATATTCGTTTGTAACGGACACCTTTGAGGCTATGGCCCGCTACAAGGCCGGTGTAATTAATGCCAAAGAGCTACAGGTCTGCGAAGATAACGCCTGTCCCGGTATGGGCTCCTGTCAGGGCCTTTTTACCGCCAACACCATGGCGATTTTGACCGAAGCTATGGGGATGAGTCTGCCGCGTTGTGGTACGGCACTGGCAGTTTCCGCTCTCAAACGGCGGATTGCCTTTGCTTCCGGCGAAAAAATCGTTGAACTGGTACTGAACAATGTCACCCCGCGCAGCATCATGACCCGCGCTGCCTTTGAAAATGCCATTCGCGTTGACCTGGCGCTGGGAGGCTCTTCCAATACGGTTCTGCATCTTCTGGCGATAGCCCGGGAAACGGGTGTCGATCTGCCGCTGGAGCTGTTCGATGAACTGGGCAAAGATACGCCGCAGCTGGCTTCGATGAATCCGGCCGGTGAGCATTTTATGGAAGATCTGGATATTGCCGGCGGCGTCGGCGGCGTTCTCAAACAGCTGGGGAGCAAGATCAAGGATACTCGGACTCTTTTCGGACTGACAACGCATCAGCTGGCTGAAAGCGTTCAGAACGTGGATGATGAGGTAATTCGTTCACGGGATAACCCGATCAAAAAAGAGGGTGGCATTGCCATTCTGTTCGGAAATATCGCCCCCAAAGGCGCTGTCGTCAAACAGTCCGGTGTTTCCACGGCCATGATGCAGTTTGAAGGTACGGCCCGCTGTTTCGACGCTGAGGAGTTGGCGATGGCTGCCATTATGGAGGGGAAAATCACCGCCGGAAATGTGGTCGTAATCCGCTATGAAGGGCCCAAAGGCGGGCCTGGCATGCGCGAGATGCTGGCCCCGACCGCCGCTATAATGGGACTCGGTCTGGGTGACAGCGTGGCGTTGATTACTGACGGACGTTTCTCAGGCGGCACACGCGGGCCCTGCATTGGCCACATTTCACCTGAAGCGGCTGAAGGCGGGCCGATTGCTCTGGTGGAGGATGGCGACCGGATTCTGCTTGATATCCCGGCCCGTCGCCTGGAACTGCTGGTAGATGAAGCAACATTGGCTGAGCGTCGCTCCCGCTGGCAGGCGCCGCCGCCGAAAATCAAGACCGGCTGGCTGGCCCGCTATGCCAAGGTAGTAACATCAGCGCATACCGGGGCAGTAACAACTGCCGATTAAAACAAGGCCTTCAGACGAGTCTGACAGGGCTGACCGGGCTGAAAAAATATTTTCACTTAGAGGTAAACCATGAAAATGAACGGCGCACGAATCATGCTGGAGTGTTTGAAAAAGGAAGGTGTTACGACCGTCTTCGGGTATCCGGGGGGGACTGTCATAAATCTGTATGACGAACTGTTCAACTTCAAGGAAATTCGCCACATCCTGCCGCGTCATGAGCAGGCCGGTACCCATGCTGCTGACGGTTATGCCCGAGCAACCGGCCGGGTCGGGGTTGCGATTGCCACCTCCGGTCCCGGTGCAACCAATACGGTAACCGGCATAGCAACCGCCTATATGGATTCAATTCCGATGGTGATTATCACCGGTCAGGTGCCGACGGCGCTGATCGGCAACGATGCCTTCCAGGAAGTTGATATCATCGGCATAACCCGCCCCTGTACCAAGCACAGTTTTCTGATTCGGGATGTCAAGGATATCGCCTTGACGATGAAGAAGGCATTTTACATCGCCCGCAGCGGTCGTCCCGGTCCCGTACTGGTCGATTTCCCTAAAGATGTGCAGATGTCGCAGGGTGAGTTTCATTATCCGGAAGAAGTCGAAATTCGTGGCTACAAACCGAACCTCTCCGGTCATCCCCGCCAGGTGGAAAAAGCTGTCACCATGATCCTCGCGGCCAAGCGTCCGGTCATGTATGTCGGTGGTGGCGCAGTGCTGGGAGGGGCTTCCGATGAGTTGACGTTACTGGCCCGCAAACTGACGGTACCGGTAACGACAACGCTGATGGGTCTGGGGGCTTTTCCGGAGAGCGATCCGCTCTCACTGGGTATGCTCGGCATGCATGGCTCCTACTGTGCCAACATGGCCATGACCAATTCAGATCTGATTATTGCCGTTGCGGCACGCTTTGATGACCGCGTTACCGGTAAACTTTCAACATTTGCGCCGCATGCCAAAATCATTCATATCGACGTAGACCCGACCTCGATCAAGAAAAATGTCCGGGTCGACCTGCCGATAGTGGGTGACGTCAAGGACGTTCTTACCAAAATGATTGTGCAGGCGGATAAGAACAGCGAAAAGCTGGCCGAATTTTCTGCTGCCGTAGAACCATGGCATTTAGAAATAAGCACCTGGAAAAAGAAGCATCCGATTGATTATGTACAGAGCACCGCGACTATAAAACCGCAATTCGTGATCCAGAAACTGCGTGAACTCTCCGATGATGACGCGATCATTTCTACCGATGTCGGCCAGCACCAGATGTGGACGGCGCAGTTCTTCCAGTTCAACAAGCCACGCACGCTGCTGACCTCCGGCGGACTCGGTACCATGGGGTACGGCCTCCCGGCCGCCATGGGAGCTCAGGCCGCTTTTCCCGAACGTCAGGTTATTACGATCTGCGGTGACGGCGGCGTGCAGATGAATATTCAGGAGATGGCGACTCTGGTCCAGAATGGTCTGCCGGTAAAAATTGTGATCCTGAACAACAATTTTCTTGGCATGGTACGTCAGTGGCAGGAGCTGTTTTTTGATAAGCGATATTCATCAACCTGCATGGAATTGCCGATTGACTACATCAAACTGGCTGACGCCTTTGGTGCCAAGGGCTTTCTGGCCACCAAGCCGGAAGAGGTTGAGGATGTTATCCGCCAAGGATTGCAACACAGTGGCCCGGTAATCATGGAGTTCAAGATTTCCCGTGAAGAGAAAGTGCTGCCGATGGTTCCGGCCGGAGCGTCGCTGAATGAGATGGTACTGAACGCATAAAAGGGAGGGATTAGGCATGCACCATACACAACACACACTGTCGGTTATAGTTGAAAATGATTTTGGCGTACTGTCACGTGTTGCAACGCTCTTCTCGGGGCGCGGGTTCAATATCGATTCGCTCTCGGTTGCTCCTACCAACGAAGAGGGTTTGTCGCGCATAACGATTGTCACACGTGGTGATGAGCAGGTCCTTGAGCAGATCAACAAACAGCTCTACAAACTGATTGATGTTCTCAAGGTTCTTGACTTTAGTGACGGCAGTGCTCTTGAACGCGAGCTGGCATTGATCAAAGTTTCTGCCGAGGATGACAGCCGGGCTGAGGTTCTGCGGATTGCCGATATCTTCCGCGCCAAGATTATCGATGTAACTCCCAAATCGTACACCATTGAGGCGACCGGCAACCCGAACAAGATTGATGCTATTCTCGAATTGCTGCGTCCTCTGGGACTCAAGGAGCTGGTACGTACCGGAGCGGTTGCAATCGGTCGTGGCGCAAAAGGGTGGAACGGTTAGTCAGAGAGGTTGCTTCCTGGCTTTCGCGCAGTGGTGAACACATTTCGTTACGTTTGAATGACCTGCTGCTGTGAGAGAGGTCAAAACGGCTATTTACGTTGACGCCCCTGCTTGAATGTAGTATCAGATGCTCTTTGCATGTTAGGTAAGACCGGTTTTCCGGATAAAATTGTGTGGAGGATTTACCAGAATGAATATTTATTATGATAAGGATTGTGATCTTTCGTTAATTAAGGCAAAGAAGGTCACCATTGTGGGTTATGGTTCCCAGGGACATGCACACGCTTGTAATCTCATGGATTCCGGTGTTGATGTAACGGTCGCTCTGCGCGAAGGCTCAACCTCCGCTATTAAGGCACAGAATGCCGGCCTCAAAGTCGCAAGCGTTGCTGATGCTGTTGCAACGGCTGATCTTGTCATGATTCTGACTCCAGACGAATTTCAATCACAGCTCTATCGTGACGAAATCGCGCCTCAACTCAAAAAAGGTGCCGCTCTGGCCTTCGCCCATGGTTTCGCTATCCACTATAAACAGATCGTACCGCGCGAAGATCTTGATGTCATCATGATCGCCCCCAAGGCACCCGGTCATACGGTTCGTTCAGAGTTTGTCAGGGGTGGCGGGATTCCCGACCTGATTGCTGTTTTCCAGAATGCATCCGGTAAAGCCCGTGAATTGGCACTCTCCTATGCCAGCGGCATCGGCGGCGGCCGTACCGGCATCATCGAGACAACCTTCAAGGACGAAACCGAGACAGATCTGTTCGGCGAGCAGGCAGTGCTCTGCGGTGGTGCTGTTGAGCTGATAAAAGCTGGTTTTGAAACGTTGGTAGAAGCCGGATACGCCCCTGAAATGGCATATTTTGAGTGTCTGCATGAGATGAAACTTATTGTGGACCTGATTTTTGAGGGTGGCATTGCCAATATGAACTACTCCATCTCCAACAACGCTGAATATGGAGAGTATGTCACCGGACCGAAAGTTATTAACGAACAGAGCCGGGCCGCCATGAAAGAGTGCCTGAACAACATCCAGAACGGCAGTTATGCCAAACAGTTTGTGCTCGAAGGGATGACAAACTACCCCGAAATGACATCACGCCGTCGTCTTAATGCCGCTCATCAGATCGAGGTGGTCGGTGAGAAGCTGCGCAGCATGATGCCCTGGATCAAGAAAATCGTTGATAAGGCCAAAAACTAATTATCCATCCGCGCAACCAGACACCCCTTCCCGCTCTCGGGCAGGGGTGTCTGCGCATTAGGCAGGTACATGAATAACTCATCACCAATTGCCAGAGAAGGCTATCCATTTATCGCCTGGTCCCTCGTTGTAACGCTTCTTTTGGGATGCGCAGCCTGGATGCTCTGTTCGATTGTTCTGGCAGTGCCATTCGCTCTCTCCCTCGTGCTGGCCCTGTTTGTCCTCTATTTTTTCCGAAATCCCGAGCGTACTCCGCCGGCAGATCCGCGTGCAATCGTCTCTCCGGCTGATGGTACCGTGATTGTCGCCGATGTGGTTACGGACACACCTCTGGGGTGCGAGGCACTCAAAGTAAGCGTCTTCATGTCAGTGTTCAGTGTTCATGTCAACCGGGTGCCGTTTGACGGCACAGTACGGGATGTGTTCTATCATCGCGGCACTTTTTTTGATGCCCGTGACGGTCGTGCTTCCTGCGAGAATGAACGCAACGGTGTCGTGCTGGAAACGCCGGGCGGTGCCCGCATCGCTTTTGTCCAGATTGCCGGACTGATAGCGCGACGTATTATCTGCTACGCACGTAGCGGCGACAAGCTTACGCGCGGCGAGCGCTATGGGCTGATTCGTTTCGGTTCGCGCGTCGATATCTATCTGCCGCTGAATATGGAGTTGCTGGTCAAGTTGGGCGACTCGGCTGTTGCCGGTGAAACCATACTGGCCAGAGTTGCATAGGTGGGGACAACCGAATGAACCTAGAGACACCACAGGAATCCGGTAACCGACGCGAAAGCATGAAGCGGGGTATCTACATCCTGCCCAACCTTGTAACGGCCGCAAGCCTGTTTGCCGGTTTTTACAGTATGGTTGCCACGCTGAACGGTAACTACTCTTCTGCTGCGGCCTGGATCTTTATCTCGGCGGTCTGCGACGGACTTGACGGTAAGGTTGCCCGTATGACCGGAACGACCAGTAAATTCGGCGTCGAATTCGACTCCCTGGCCGATCTGGTAGCATTCGGTGTAACGCCTGGCTTGATGATGTACGCCTGGGCTCTGCGCCCGTTCGGCAGGCTGGGCTGGTTGGCGGCGTTTCTGTTTGTGGTCTGCGGTGCCCTGCGTCTGGCGCGTTTTAACGTTCAGGTTGAAACGGTTGAAAGCAAACGCTTTGTTGGTCTGCCGATTCCGGCTGCGGCCTGTATGATCGCATCCACTGTTCTGCTCTTCACACATTTCGGCTGGCCCAGTTCTTACAAAAAACTGGCTATCATTGCGTTGATCTATCTGCTGGCCTTCCTGATGGTTTCCAACTTCCGCTACTACTCATTCAAGGATCCGGCGCTGATCAAGCGTCAGCCGTTCGGCTTTCTGCTTTTGGCAGTGGTGCTGCTGATCGTCGTGGCGGCAGAACCGGTGCTGATGACATTCTCGATTCTGCTGCTGTATGTATTTTCCGGACCGGTGGATTTTGTACTCACCTGGCCACGGCGACGCAGACTGGAAAAAGCGGTACACAAGGGACGTGAGGGTGCCGGCAGGGAAGGGGCGCTTTAAATCTCTAAGATTCGGGCGGAGATGCTGTCTGTATCAACGGTAAGGATGGCGTAGCTCTGGAACCGGCCACTCTTGATCAGCGTGCCGGGGTTCAGTATCAGCAAGCCGGATCGCTCTTCCTGCATGGCCACGTGGGTATGTCCATACAGAACTGCATCAGCACCCAGTTCCCTGGCTCGCTGTTCCAGAAGAGCAAGGCCTGATTTAACCCGATAGATATCCCCGTGAACCAGCAGAAACTTCTTCCCTTCACATTCCCACAACAATTCTCTCGGGGCGTTTATACCGACGTCGCAATTACCGGATACGGCAATAACCGGAATATCCAGGGCTGACCGCAACAGATCAGCATCGCCGCACCCATCCCCCAGATGAATGAGTGCATCGAACGGTTCCGCCAGGTCGCAGGCTGTCAGGGCAGACGGAAAATTACCGTGAGTATCGGAAATTACGAGTACTTTCATGCGGCAACTTTAGCAGAAGTGTCGCCATCATTACAGTCTAAATCAGGAGCAGGTACGCAAATATGTCAAAAAAAGTAATCGTAATCGGTCTGGTCATACTGTGTTCAGTGACGGCGCTGTTTGCCGTTTCAGTCAAAATCGCTTCGATGCTGATCGGGGGGGATGAAACGACACTGACCGGAAAACAGGGCGTTGGCCTGGTTGAAGTCAAGGGGATGATTCTCGATTCAAAAGAAACGATCCGCCAGCTGCGTTATTTTCTGAAGAAGGAAGACGTCAAGGCGGTCGTGCTGCGTGTTGATTCTCCGGGCGGAATTGTGGCGCCTTCACAGGAGATCTATGCCGAGGTGAAAAAGTTTGCCGCTAAAAAGAAGATCATCGTCTCGATGGGGAGTCTGGCCGCATCAGGGGGGTATTATATTTCCGCCCCGGCTTCCGTTATCTATGCAAATCCCGGTACCATTACGGCCAGTATCGGCGTGATTTTGAAACTCTCCAATATCGAGATCCTGATGGACAAGATCGGCATCAAATCGCATACGCTTAAAACCGGGAAATTCAAAGACTCCGGTTCGCCGCTGCGCGAGTTGTCTGCTGAAGATCGGGCCATGCTGCAGGCGGTTATCGACAATACCCATGAACAGTTTGTTGCCGCCGTAGCGACCGGTCGTAAGCTTCCGATAGAAAGTGTTCGTGCGATAGCTGACGGACGCATTCTTTCCGGTGAGCAGGCTATGAAGTTACAACTGGTGGATCGATTGGGTACTCTGCAGGATGCGCTTGAGGAAGCCGGCACATTGGCCGGTATCAGCGGAGAACCGGAGATCCTGCTCCCGCCGAAGAAAAAGGTCAACTATATGGATGTGCTGGTTGACGGTGCCGAAGGAGCCTTTCAGGGGCCGCTCGGCAGAGCTGCCGGAGGGCTGCGCATGATGTATGAGTGAAATAAAACGGGGCGCCTGTAATGGCTCCCCGCGTTATCAGTTTCTCTTTTGCAGCTGACGATGAGTGTTCAGCAGTACCTCTTCGGTTGTAGCCCAGTCAATGCAGGCATCCGTTATTGAAACACCGTATTTCATAAGGCTACGGTCTTCGGAAATTTTCTGGTTGCCCGGCTGGAGGTTACTTTCGATCATAACGCCCGAGATGGAGGTATTGCCGGCAAGGATCTGTTCAACCACGCTTGCCAGAACTTCGGGCTGCTTGTTGAAGTCCTTGTTGGAATTACCATGGCTGCAATCGACCATGATAGTCGGTACCAGTCCGTGCTTTCTGAGGCACTCCTCAGTGTGGGCAATATCCTCGGGATGGTAATTGGCTTTTTTGGAACCGCCGCGCAGCACAATGTGTACGTCAGGGTTGCCAATAGTCTGAACGATCGATGCACGACCTTCGCTGTTGATGCCAAGAAAGCTGTGCGGGTGCTGAGCCGCTTTCATGGCGTCCATCGCAATCTGCAGGTTGCCGTCGGTGCCATTTTTGAAGCCGACCGGGAATGAGAGCCCGCTCGACATTTCACGGTGGGTCTGGGATTCGGTCGTGCGGGCTCCTATGGCTCCCCAGCTTATCAGATCAGCAACGTATTCCGGGGTGATCGGATCGAGCATTTCGTTGGCAACCGGAACTTCCAGAGCGGTCATGCGACTTAAAAGCCCACGGGCAATGCCGAGACCTTTAGAGATCAGGTGACTGCCGTTCATGTCGGGATCGTTGATCAGTCCCTTCCAGCCGACCGTTGTACGCGGCTTTTCAAAATAGACCCGCATGATCAGCAGTAACTGATCTTCGACACGGCGCGAGAGAATCGTCAGGCGCTCGGCATACTCAAGCGCTGCTTTCGTGTCGTGGATGGAGCAGGGACCGACAATTACCATCAACCGTTTGTCGCGCCGGTGAATAATGTTTTTGATCTGCTCACGGCTTGTGCTGATAAAGGCTCGCTCTTTATCGGAAACCGGGAATACCTGGCGCAGGTCTGTGGGTGCGATTATCGGTGTGATCCCGGTTACTTTCAGATTGTTTGTCTTGATCATGGACAGCTCTCCCTGGGTAAAGTGACCATTGTTATAGAGTCTTTGATGCGTAGTTGTCAATGCTTCTCTGGTCTAATATCTCAATAAATCAGCAGGTTGAATTTGATGATTACAAAAGCGCGGAGGGTGATATGACACGAGCGGTTTTTCTGGACAGAGATGGCACCATCAACGTTGAAAAAGATTATCTGTTTCGGATTGATGACTTCGAGTTTATTGCCGGTGTGCCGGAAGCCATACAGAGCCTGAACCGGGCCGGATTTTTTGTTGTTGTGGTCACCAACCAGTCCGGTGTGGCTCGCGGGTACTATACCGAAGAGGATGTAGAAAACCTGCATCGACATATCGCCCGTGAACTGGACAAAATTGGTGCCCGCGTGGATGCCTGGTTGTACTGTCCGCATCACCCGGACGGTCGCGGCAGTTATGCGCTCCCCTGCACGTGCCGTAAACCGCTGCCGGGGATGTTGATTGAAGCTGCCCGCCGCTATGACCTTGACCTTCCGTCGTCGATTATGATCGGTGACAAGTACGCCGACATCGCTGCCGGTCAGGCGGTTGGATGCCGCACTATTCTGGTCCGCACCGGGTATGGGGTCGAGGAGGAACGGCGGGGCACTGCAGCTTCAGCGGTCAGCAATTCACTGCCGGAAGCGGTAGATAGTCTGATTTCCAGCCCGACCGGCTTTGATCCAATTTGACAGGCGAATGTGTATCATGTTACCTACATAACGTTTTTTACTCACGAACGAGGAGCGTTGTATGACTCAGGCAATTACCAAGGGAATCATTCTGGCAGGAGGGGCTGGTAGTCGTCTCTATCCGCTGACACTGGTAGCCAGCAAACAGCTGCAGCCGGTCTATGACAAGCCGATGATCTACTATCCGCTGGCAACACTGATGGCGGCCGGCATTCAGGATGTTCTGCTGATATCCACGCCGCATGATACACCCCGCTTTGAGGCGCTGCTGGGAGACGGTTCCCGCTGGGGTATCACCATTTCCTATAAGGTTCAACCTGAACCAAAAGGGATTGCCCAAGCTTTCCTGGTGGGTGAAGAGTTCATTGCTCATCAACCGGTTTCCCTTATCCTGGGCGATAATATTTTTTATGGGAAAATGAATCTGGACCGCATCTTTTCTGAGTTTGACGGTGGCGCACGCGTGTTCGGGTACCAGGTTACCGACCCGGAACGCTACGGGGTGGTCGAATATGATCCACAGGGAAAGGTGCTGAGTATCGAGGAAAAACCGCTCTGTCCGAAGTCGTATTATGCCGTACCCGGCCTCTACTTGTATGATGAACATATCGTCGATATAGCCAAAGCGATCAAACCTTCACCACGCGGTGAATTGGAAATCACGGATGTGAACCTTGAATACCTGCGACGAGGGAAATTGATGGTTGAACGCCTGGGCCGCGGTATCGCCTGGCTGGATACCGGTACGCACAAAAGTCTGCTGGAGGCCAGCAACTTCATCGAGACGATTGAATCGCGCCAGGGGCTCAAGATCGCCTGCCTGGAAGAGATTGCACTGCGCCGTGGATTTATCAGCTGTCAAAAGATGGAGCAGATTATAAACGCCACCCCTTCTTCTTCCTACCGAGATTATCTTCAGCGGGTATTCAACGAAACTGAACTGTGTGGGCGTCCCTGATCGGAACAGATGTAACTTATGGGAATACTGAAAAAATATCTGCTGGTTCTGCTGGTCGGCTTCGGTGTCCTGGTCGCCCTGATTATCTTCTCTTTGAATATTCCGCGTAATCGAGAAGCAAACTTTATGGAACGGGGCGTTCTTTCGCTGATGGCTCCGTTACTGCGCCCGTTATCCCATGTAAGTGGAAGTATTGAAGACGTCTGGGACAACTATATACAGCTGATAGATACCCGTGGTGAAAATCTGCGCCTGCGTGAAGATATCCGCTCTCTGAATGCACGGTTGGTGGCGGCGAACGAAGCTTTGCTGGCACGTCAGAGGCTTGAACGACTTCTGGAGATGAAAAAGAGTTTAACACCTCCGACCGTAGCTGCGTCCGTTATTGGTGAGGATGGCTCTTCCTGGTTCAGGACGCTGGTGATTGACCGGGGTCGCAGCAGTTTGTTGCGTGAGGGGATGGCCGTTGTGGCTGCCGATGGAGTTGTCGGCCAGACCGTCAAGGTGGCCGGAGAAAGTTCGCGGGTTCTGCTGCTGACAGACCATGCCAGCGGTATATCTGCGACCATCCAGCGTTCGCGCGCCCGGGGCGTCGTTAAGGGGAAGGGTGAAATGCTCTGCTCGCTCGAATTTACAACCCGGGAGGAAGATGTCAAGGTTGGTGATCTGGTGATAACCTCCGGAATTGGCGGCGTCTTTCCCAAAGGGGTGCCGATCGGCGAAGTAACCATGGTCAAGCGTGGTGAATACGGCATCTTTCAGACGGTATCGATTCGACCTATTGTTAACCTTGCCCACCTGGAAGAGGTGCTGATCGTACAACGGGGTGGCTATGAATAATCGTGCCATGCTGCTGTTCATTCCTGTGCTCGCTGCCGCTGTCGTCCTGCAGGTCACGGTTCTGCCGGTTTTCCTGCTGCCCGCCTTCAAACCGGATCTGCTGCTGGTTTTAATGATCTTCATGGCGCTGCGTGGACCCACCGGATCGGGCGCCCTCCTGTCATGGCTGCTGGGTGCGCTGAGTGATGTTTTCAGCGGCCTGTATCTCGGCCTGAATGCGGTTACCTACCTGGTCGTTTTTCTGGTCATCAAAGGTGTCTCCGATCGCTTGTACGCAGAGAGTGCGCTGCTGTTTGTGCTGACAACCGCTGGCGTCACGCTGGCGGTTTTTACGCTGAATATGATTCTGCTGCTGATGTTTACCGCGACACCCGGCATTGCGTATTCAATGTTTACCGATATCGTTCCCCGCCTGCTCGTTAACTGCTTTGTTGCATCGCTTGTCACCCTTCTGCCCGGCTTTGACAGAAATCTGGAAATCGCATGAAAGAGCGGCGCTTTGTCCGTGAATTGATGGAGTCAAAACAGCGGATCGTTGGGCTCTCGTTTGTTGTAGCGTTTGTCTTTCTGCTGCTTGTGCTGCGGCTGTGGCATCTCCAGATCCTGAACGCCGAAGATTACCAGGCCCGCTCGGAAAACAATCGCCTCCGCTTCGTCCCGGTAGCGGCATCACGGGGCGCCATCCTTGACCGTAAAGGCGCGGTAATCGTCAGTAACCGCCCCTCGTTCAGTCTGGCGGTTATTCCGCAGGAGGTACAAGACAAAGAGCTGCTGCTGACGCAGCTGGCCGACCTGCTGGGGCTTGATCGGAAAGAGATGTCCGAAAACTGGCAAAAAAACCATGGTCGGGCTAAATATTTCCCAATTGTACTCTCTTCAAATATAAGTCGCGATCAGGTTGAGATTGTCGAGGAAAACCGCCTGCGCCTGCCGGGCGTCGAAATCGAGATGAAACCGGTACGTGAGTATTCCCATGGCGTACTGGCAGCCCATCTGCTCGGGTATATCGGAGAGATTTCCGAGAAGGAGTTGGATAGCGCCGGGCTTGAAGAGTACAATCCGGGCGATTACGTCGGCAAGAATGGTATCGAACGTGCGCTTGAGCGTGAACTGCACGGGTCCGACGGCGGCAGACAGCTGGAGGTTGATGCGCGCGGCCGGGTGTTGCGGACCATTTCAGAAAGCCGCCCGACGGTTGGGAACAGCATCGTTCTGACGATCGATATGGCGGTTCAGAAACAGGCCGAACAGGCCTTTGGCGATCAGGCCGGTGCAGCTGTTGCCATGGATGTCTCCAACGGCGAAATTCTTGCTTTTGTCAGTAATCCCGGATTTGACCCGGCGCTCTTCAGTGGCAAGCTGCCTGCTGATATCTGGAAAGGATACCTTGAGGATGTCCGCCGACCACTGGAGAACAAGGCGCTCAGCGGCCAGTATCCTCCCGGATCGACGTTCAAGGTCATTACCGCGCTGGCAGGTTTGCAGGAGGGGACGATCAATGATGCTACATCCGTCAACTGTAGCGGTTCCTACAGTATGGGAACATCGACCTTTAAATGTTGGAACAAGCGGGGACACGGGACCACCAGTCTGAAAAAATCGTTACGTGAATCGTGCGATGTCTACTATTACCAGCTCGGTGAAAAGCTGGGAGTCGACAAAATAGCTGCCGCTGCCAGAGAATTCAGGCTGGGTACCGCTCTGGGGGTTGAACTGCAGAACGAGAAAGTCGGATTGATCCCGACGACTGAGTGGAAGCAGAAGCGTCTTGGTCAGCGTTGGTACCGTGGTGAGACGCTGCCGGTCTCAATCGGCCAGGGCTATGTGCTGATGACGCCGATTCAGTTGGCTTCGATGATTGCGACGGTTGCCAATGAAGGGACCGTGTTTCGTCCGCACCTCGTCAAGAAGGTGGTTGATGCCGACGGTAAAACGCTCCGGGAGACAAAACCGGAGATTCTAAGCAAAACCACCGCATTTTCAAAAGAAACCTATCGTCTCGTAAAGCAGGGCTTGTCGGCTGTTGTCAACGAACCGGGCGGTACCGGCGCCATGGCCAGGCTGTACGATGTGCGTGTTGCGGGGAAAACCGGGTCATCCCAGGTTGTCAAGATGCGTGACAGTAAAAACAGTACGGCCTATAAATTTCGCGATCATGCCTTGTTTGTCGCCTTTGCGCCGTTTGAAAATCCCGAAATTGCCGTAGCGGTGGTTGTCGAGCATGGCGAGCATGGCGGTTCGGCGGCGGCACCGATTGTCGGCCGGATCCTGCGGGCCTATTTTGACGGCAAGAAACCGGTCGTAAAAGAAGCCGTACACCCCGCACCGGCTAAAAACGAGAATGATGCTGAAGAGGTTACGCCGGCAGTCGATGTAAAGACACCGGAACGGGAAAGTGGTGTGAATCGATGATCGATCGCCGTCTGTTACTCAATTTTGACTGGATCCTGCTCGGTCTGGTCCTGGTCGTCAGTCTGCTTGGTATCATAAATATCTACAGCGCCACGACACCATATAAAATTATCGGTACCGCCTACTATCTGAAGCAGTGCTACTGGCTACTGGCCGGCATTACGATTTCTCTGATGGTCTCCAGTATTGACTATCATATCATGGAGGATTTCTCGTACTGGCTGTACGGTTTTCTGGTACTGCTTCTGGTTGCCGTTCTGCTGATAGGCCGTCGCTCAATGGGGGCCACCCGCTGGTTGAATCTCGGTCTGTTTTCTGTCCAACCTTCCGAGTTGATGAAAATCGGGATCATCATTACCTTTGCACGTTTCTACAACAACTTCCATTCGACCGGCGGACTGACCGTCAAGGATGTGCTGACCCCGCTGGCCCTGCTGGCCTTACCGGCGGCACTGATCATGAAACAGCCCGATCTCGGGACGGCTGTCCTCGTAATCCTGATCGTGCTTTCGATGACGTTCTACATCGGTGTGCGCTGGTCAACCGTCGTGACCTTCACCTGCATTACGATTCCGATGGTCTGGTTCGCCTGGGCCAGGTTGCTGCGACCATACCAGAAAAACCGGGTTCTCGATTTTCTCGATCCGGAGCGTTCCCGCCTGGGGAGCGGTTATCACATCATCCAGAGCAAGATTGCTGTCGGCTCAGGTGGGTTTTCGGGCAAGGGCTACATCAAGGGGACCCAGTCTCAGCTCCGTTTTCTGCCGGAGCAGCATACCGATTTTGCGTTTTCTGTTTTTGCGGAAGAGTGGGGTTTTCTCGGCTGCCTGCTGCTGATGATTCTCTACCTGTTTCTGGTATTATGGGGGCTCAACATTGCCAGACGCTGCAACGACCGTTTTGGCGGGCTGCTGGCGGTCGGCGTGACAGCCATGCTGTTCTGGCATATCGTCATAAATATGGGCATGGTGATCGGATTGTTTCCGGTAGTCGGTGTGCCGTTGCCATTCTTCTCCTATGGCGGCACCTCAATGATTACGTCAATGGTCGGCATCGGTCTGCTGCAGAATATCAGCATGCGGCGCTTTATGTTTTAACCAATCAACCTAGAAAAAGCATTTGAAACACAGAGCAACTGAGCAACTGAGCAAAAACAAAGAAAATTTCAGGATAAAACGAGAAAAAGTCACTCACCATTTTGGTTATGTCAGTTGTTGATGTAACTGCCTGATTTCTCTGTTGCTCAGTTGCTCTGTGTTTCATGAACGGCCGTTTTTAGGATCAATTGCCGTGCCGCACCACCTCGGCGGCAATATTCTGCAAAGCCATACTACGGTGAACCCCCCCCAGTTTAACCGCTTCGTGCGGCATACCGTAGACGATGCAGCTGGCTTCATCCTGAGCAATCGTATAGGAACCGGCGTCGAACAGCTCTTTCATGCCGCGAGCGCCGTCATCACCCATGCCGGTCATGATGACACCTACGGCATTTTTACCGGCATAGCGGGCGGCAGAGCGAAAGAGCACGTCCACCGACGGGCGATGGCGTGAGACGAGCGGGCCCTCCTTGATTTCGATGTAATAGCGCGCACCGCTCCGTTTCAGCAGCAGGTGATGATTACCCGGCGCGATCAGAGCGCGCCCCCGCACGACCGTGTCATTATGCGCCGCTTCCTTGACGGTGACCCGGCAGAGTGTATCCAGGCGTTTGGCAAAGGCGGCGGTGAAATTCTCCGGCATATGTTGAACGATGACAATGCCGGGAGTATCTTCGGGCAGCATTTCAAGAAATATTCTGAGCGCCTCGGTCCCCCCCGTGGAAGCACCCACCACAACGACCTTCTCCGTTGTCTGAATCATGGCTTGTGACAAAGGTTTTTCCATAATGACATCGGCAGTGTATTTGGGTGCCACCTGACGCATTGGAGAAATTTTCCCTGGGCGCGCATGGGATGCCGCTTTAACGGTGTCGCAGATCAGTATGCGGGATTCTTCGATGAACTGCTTGGTGCCCAGCTTCGGTTTGACGATGATGTCGACGGCGCCGTACTCAAGAGCCTTGAGAGCCGTTTCGCTGCCCGCCACTGTCAACGTCGAGCACATGACCACCGGAATCGGGTGCTGTGTCATGATTTTCTGCAGGAAGGTGATGCCGTCCATCTTGGGCATTTCCACATCCAGCGTGATGACGTCCGGGATGCACTCCTTCATCCGTTCGGCAGCGGCGAACGGGTCGGCAGCCATACCGCAGATTTCTAACTGGGGATCCGACGAGAGGATCGCCGCCAGAGTCTGTCTGACCAGCGCCGAATCATCGACGATGAGAACCTTGATCTTGTTCATAGCGGCACCTTCATACCTTTTGGAAGATGGTGTTTGCGACCGGCTTGAAGGGGAGGTCAAGCCCATTGAGTGATTCCGAATGACCGATGAAGAGATATCCGCCCGGTTTCAGCTGCTGATGAAACTTCAGCATCAGAGCTTTCTGGGTCGGTTTGTCAAAGTAGATGACCACATTACGACAGAAGATGACGTCCATTTTATTGGTCAGGCCGAAGTCATCGTCCATGAAGTTTATCCGGCGGAAGGTGATCAGTGAACGCAACTCCGGCACAACCCGAACCAGCGAACGGGTCCGCTCGCGGCTCTTGAGCAGAAATTTCTTCTTGTAATAGAGCGGGATGGTATTGATGCGCTCTTCCGGATAGATGCCGTCGCGTGCTTTTTTAAGCACATCCGTGCAGATATCCGAGGCCAGAATTGAAACCCGTAAACCGGGGTAGGCGGGCAGTTTGTCAGCCAGCACCATGGCCATCGTGTAGGGCTCTTCACCGGAAGAGCAGCCGGCGCTCCAGATGTTGAGGGAGCTGCCGCTGCCTTGAGCGGCCAGAGCCGGGAGAACATTTCTGACGAGGTATTCGAAGTGGTGGGGTTCACGGAAGAAGTCGGTTTTATTGGTTGTTACGGCGTCGATCAGATGAATAAGTTCGACATGTTTGTTTTCCGAACTGATAACGTAGGTGGCATACTCCTCATAGGTCTTGATATTGAGGGACTTGAGCCGTTTGTGAAGGCGCCCTTCCAGCATGGTTTTTTTTGAGGGGGGCAGCTTGATGCCGACCTGCTCATAAATAAAACTGCTGAAGCGGGTGAACTCGCGGTCCCACATTCCGGAATTATTATGCTGCATGCCGTTCGTTTTCACGTACCAGTGAAATCTCGTCGCTTGAAAATACTTTGTCGATATCGAGGATGATGATGAAGGATCCATTGTGCTTCCCCATACCTTTGATAAAATCGGTATTCAGTTTCGTACCGATATGCGGTGCCGACTCAATGCTCTCAGGCTCCAGTTCGACAACCTCCTGCACCGAATCAGCCAGGGCGCCCAGTACGGTGATGTCGCCATCCATGTTGATTTCAACCACAATGATGCAGGTGTTGACGGTCTGCTCGGTTGCACTCATGCCGAATTTGAGACGCATGTCGATGACCGGTACCACGCTGCCGCGCAGATTGATGACACCGCGCATGAAATCGGGCGTTTGCGGCACTTTGGTTATGGTGGTTATCTCGAGGATCTCACGCACCTTGGCAACGTCCACTGCAAAAACTTCTTCAGATAATTTGAAAGTCAGATATTGAACCGTTTCGGTTATTCCCGCGACGCTCATAGAGGCTCCTTTGGAGGGTCAAGTTAAGGGGCAAGGGTCAAGGGGCAAGGGGCATGGATGGGTCAAGGATCATGGAAAATAGATTTTGAAATTCCTTGACCCTTGCCCCTTGACCCTGATTTTTTCCCTGTTTCTAAAATTTTTCAAACTCATCATCGAGATGATCTGGACCGGCCTGTCCGAGCTGCAGATGAACACCGCCGCTAGATGTCCGTTTAGTCGGCGAGTGCGCAGATATTCCGCTTCTGGCGTGGGCAATCTGTGTCTTGTGAAGCGGTTTGCGCGAGGTCGGGGCAGCAGCAGATGCACGGCGACCGGCAGTGCCGATATCAAAGAAGCTGATTGAGTGCTGAAGCTGTTCGGCCTGGCTGGAGAGCTCTTCCGAGGTGGAAGCCATCTCTTCAGACGCCGAGGCGTTCTGCTGAATAACCTGATCAAGCTGCTGAATGGCCTTGTTGATCTGTTCGGCGCCGGTATCCTGCTCTTTACTGGAGGCGGTGATTTCCTGCACCAGTTCGGCAGTTTTCTGAATGTCCGGCACCATCTTGGTCAGCATATCGCCGGCCTGCTCGGCAATCGCCACACTACGGGTGGAGAGGCTCGAAATCTCGCCGGCTGCCGACTGGCTCCGTTCTGCCAGCTTGCGCACTTCAGAGGCAACCACCGCAAAGCCTTTGCCATGCTCACCGGCCCGGGCCGCTTCGATGGCGGCATTCAGTGCCAGCAGGTTTGTCTGGCGGGCGATCTCTTCGATGATGCTGATCTTGGTGGCGATCTCTTTCATGGCCGCGACCGTCTCGACCACCGCTTTGCCGCCATCCCGGGCATCGACAGAGCTCTTGATCGAGATTTTCTCGGTCTGCATGGCGTTATCGGTATTCTGGCGGATGCTGGAGGCCATCTCTTCCATGCTGGAAGAGATTTCTTCGGCTGAAGCGGCCTGTTCGGTGGCCCCCTGACTCATCTGCTGCGCCGTGGAGGAAAGCTCCTGACTGCCGGAGGCAACGTTATCCGAGGCGGCCATGACTTCACCGACGATACTGCTCAGCTTTGCCACCATCTCATTCAAGGCCGTGGCCAGTTGCCCGACTTCGTCCTTCTGCTTCAGATCGATTTTCTGAGTCAAGTCGCCCGAGGCGACAGCCTGAGCAAAGAGCACGCCGGTACGCAGCGGGGTGCTGATGCTGTTTGCAATGAAAAAGCCGAACAGAATCGCGATTAAAATGCCACCAACCGCAAGTCCGATCATGAGTCTGGTTGCCTCTTTTGCAAGGGCATCGTTACCATCGGCGGTGAGCTTGGCCTGCTTGAGCTTGGCATCAACCAGTGCATCAATGGCTTTCTGTTCATCGGCAGCTGCTTGACCGGCAGCTGCTGTTTTCATGAAGAGGACCGCCTCTTTTTCCTGATTCTGTTCAATGAGTACTACGATTCTGTCCAGGATCGCGCCATACGCAGCACGGGTTTTCTTGAACTCTTCAAAAAGTTTACGCCCTTCATCAGTAAGAATGGTCTTTTCGAACTCTCCAGCCGCTTTGTCGATCCCGGATCGCAATTCCTTAATATTTGCAACACATTTCATTTCGTCAGTTTTGTTTTCGGCAAGGATCAGGTCACGCGTGTTGACCCGGATACGTTGAAAAAACGTTGAAACATCCTGCAACTGTCCGATAGGGATAGTTACCTTTTCGTACAGTGTACTGTCGGCCGTGTCGATTTTGCCAATCTCGACAACTCCGATTGTGCCGATGATGCCGGCGATTGCGGCCACAATAATAAATGCCGACAAAAGTTTCACACTGATTTTCAGATCGTAGTACCAGCTCATACTGTCTCCTTTTCGTTTGAGATTGTTTGCAGCAGCATTCCCATATCAAGAATCAGCGCCACCGTCCCATCCCCCAGAATGGTGGCGCCCGATATTCCTTTTACATCGCGATACACCCTGCCCAGCGTTTTGATGACGGTCTGATGTTCACCAATAACACTGTCCACCACGAAACCGACCTTGCTGCCGTTGATAGCGGTTATGACGATCTGCTCGATATCGGGACGGTTGCCGCTGATTTCAAACTGTTCACGCAGCGGGATATAGGGAATCAGGTTGCCGCGCACATGTGCCAGGTTGCGCCCATGGGCATTTTTGATATCTTCGCGGGTCAGTTCGACACACTCCTCGACGTGAGAGAGCGGCAGTACGAAATAGCTGCTGTCAATGCGCACCAGCAGGCTTTCGATGATAGCCAGCGTCAGAGGAATTCGCAGCGTGATTGTGCTGCCGATGCCACGATTGCTGCTGATGCTGATCGAACCGCGCAGTGACTCGATCCCCTTCTTGACGACATCCATACCGACGCCGCGCCCGGAAACGCTGGTGACTTTGGCCGCTGTAGAGAAACCGGGCGCAAAGATCATGTTGTAGATATCCTTGTCCGGTAGATCGGCAGTGGCGGACATCAGCCCGCGCTCGATCGCTTTTTCCCTGATTCTGTCACGGTCGAGTCCGGCGCCGTCATCACGAATGGTAATCAGGACGCTGTCGCCGGAGTGAACAGCGCCCAGATGGATGGTCCCCTGGGCCGGTTTGCCGGCGGCACGGCGCACGCCGGGAATTTCGATGCCATGATCGATACTGTTGCGGATCAGGTGTACCAGCGGGTCGTTAAGTCGCTCGATGACGGTCTTGTCCAGTTCGGTTTCAGCCCCCTCGGTCACCATCTCGATCTCTTTGCCCAACTCCTGGGAAAGATCGCGCACCAGTCGTTTGAACTTGGTGAATGTAGAGCCGATCGGCAGCATGCGGATATTGAGCGCCGTGTCGCGCAGCGATTCGGTCAGCCGTTCAATCTCCTCGGCAATGGCGGTCACATCAGCACTGTTCTGGAACGCGGCGGTCTGGCTGAGATGGGCCTGAACCGTCACCAGTTCACCGACCAGATTTACCAGCTGATCGAGCTTTTCAGCCGGGACGCGGATACTGACGGCAGCATCCTGGGCAGCGCGTTCCTGGCGGATATTCTTGATCTGCTGCTGTTCCACCAGTGCCGACTGGATCTTGTCGGGCGTCACGGCGCCTACCGCCACAGCCAGTTCGCCAAAGCGCTTCTGCATGCCGAGAATCCTGTTCATTTCGGCCGGGTTCAGATCGCCGCGCTCAATCAGAATATCGCCCAGTTTCCGTGGCGATTGGTCGGTGTCCGACTCGCCGTCATCAACGAGATCTATTTTTAATTCGCAGTCATCCTCGCAAAAAATGAAGACGTCCTTGATGGCATCCAGCCCGCGATTGGTCGTCAGGATGATATCCCAGTAGAGATAGCAATGCTCCGGATTCATCTCACTCAGGTGCGGAATCAGGTCAGTGTGGGCGATCACGCTGCAGTTTCCCAGATTGCGCAGCTCGTTGATCAAGGCCAGCGGGTTGGTGCCGGAGAGAAAAATCTCGGGAATCGGTTTGAGTCGGATGCGCCATATTTTGTTGTCACCGGATGGCAGTTCAACGGCAGGAACGTTGACTTTGACACTCTGCACCACTTCCATCGATACATCTTCCGGCAACAGCAATCTGAGGCCGGAAATGATGGCATCTCCTCTGGCGCAATCGATTGCTTCGCCGGAGACGGAGGCATCCAGGAGAGATTTGATATGATCACGAGCCCGCAGTGTCAGGTTGAGCAGTTCTTTTGTAACGGCCATTTTACCGTTGCGTACCATATCGAAAACCGTCTCGACCTCATGGGTGAAACCGGCGATTTCATCGAAGCCGAACATGGCCCCCGAACCTTTGATGGTGTGCATGGCACGGAATACGCGACCGATCAACTCGCTGTCCTCCGGAGTTTCCTCCAGCTCCAGCAGAGATGTCTCCAGCTCGGTCAACAGCTCGTTCGCCTCTTCACGGTAGGTAATTATGTGTGCTTCGATCATGCGTTACCCCAGAACCTTCTTGATAACCGCAATCAGCTGCTCCGGTTTAAATGGTTTGACGATCCAGCCGGTGGCCCCGGCGGCCTTGCCTTCACCCTTTTTGGCTTCCTGGGATTCAGTCGTCAGCATGACGATCGGGATGAATTTATTCAAAGAACCGGCCCGGACCCCCCTGATGAGGCCGAGGCCGTCCAGGTTGGGCATGTTAAGGTCGGTAATCAGCATATCGACTTTCTGGCTGCCGAGCTTGGTGAGCGCATCTCGACCGTCTACCGCCTCGACAACATCGTAGCCGTTTTGTTTGAGTGTGAAGCTCACCATCTGTCTCACACTGGCCGAATCATCTGCCGTCATGATCAATTTTGGCATTACCGTATTCCTCCATACCAGATACATGGTTTGTTGTCGTTCTGATCGCAGATCAGCCCTTTGGGGCCACCCAGGCTGGTGCCGTATGAAATCATGCAGTCAGGCATCGCACCGGGTTCGCAGTCGTATCTGCGTCCCATTTTAGCGGCCGTCTTGCAGCCGGAGCAGATCGCCTGCAGGCCGGTCATGTCAATAGATTCAACCGCCCGGAGATCCAGCGTTACCTGCTGTGACTCGTCAAGTGACGTCGACAGGGCTTTATGCAGCTCTGCACACGTTTCAATCGATAGTGCTCCTGCCAGTGTAACGGTGATGGAACCGTCAGGATTGGCGTGTTTATTAATGGAATAGTTATTCATGGCTGCCCCCTCTCCTGACTTCTGACGTCTGACTCCTAAAAAAGATCCACATTATCGCCAAACTCGGAGTCATCGGCGGCAACTTCCTTAACCGGCACTACAGATATCGCTGCAGCGCCGCCGGCACGTTTGCGTGCGATGGCCTCGTGGATGTGCCGTTCACTCTGCATGGTGTAGCGCTCTTCCATATGACGCAGATTATCCTTGAATTCCGAGCTGGCCGGTTCAAACTCCCGTGCCGCTGCGACAATCCGGTCGAGATTGGTCATGACCTCACTGGCCATCTGCTCAACACGTTCATGGACATCGATGGCTCTGGTCGCGCGTTCGATATCGTCACTCAAGTGGCCGACCGACTGACCAAGTGTGGCGAGCGTATTAATCAGTTTGTTGTTCATGTCGCCCAAGGACCTAAGAATACCGGACGTTTCCAGCTCCATGACGGAAATCTGTGCTCCCAGCTGTTCTGTCTCCAGCGTAGCCTCATGGAAGAGCTGCTCGGTCGATTCATTGATCTGTGTCAAGGCGTGAGATAGCTGTTCCGTCTGGCGGATTGCCTCGTCCGAAAGCCGCTTGATCGCTTCAGCCAGTACACCGAGAGCGGCACCATCCGTGCCGGTTTGGGCGGCTTTGATCTGGGAGTTGAGCGCAATCAGATCGATCTCTGTTCCGATATCTTCAATATCGGTGACAAAACCGGAAACCTTCTGCATCGTGACGGCGACTTTTGCCAGTGTTACCGATGTCTCGCGGTCCGATTGGGTACATGCCGCCAGCACCCCGGTCACAATATCCATGCCACGGCTGATGGCATCCATAAAGGAGCCGCCCGCTGAATCTGCAGATCCGGTGGTCGCGTGCGATTCTGAAGCCATCTGCATCTGCTTGTCGGCGACATCGCGCAGATTGTCCACGATGGATTTCACGGCGCCGCTCAATTCCGAAGCGGCAAAACGCACCTGGGCAGACTGCAGTTCGCATACATCGCCCGCCTCAACGATTAACCGGCGAAAGTTCTCCCGGTCTGGAGCAGGCCCTGTCGAAGGAGGAAATTTGCCCGAGAGACGCTCCAGCGCCTCAATGACATGCTCGAACTGCTGGCGGGTCATATCGTGCATTTGCATCGAAGAAACCACTTCGCTGATATTGACGCTCACCTCGCCGGAAACTGCAGCAATCAGGGAGCCAAAGCTGCTGCAGCGACTGTTAACGGAGACCAGCTCTTCGATATTGCCGGAGGTGCTGATCAGTACGCTGCCCAACTGCTCGTCCTGCAACCTCTCACTGTTGCGGACAAACCGCAGGTTGTCGGTGATCATCTGGAATAGCATCTGACGATGGCTGAGGATGTTGGATGATTTTTCACTGACAAGCTGTGAGAGCTTCTCTACATCCTGAGCCAGTGTCAGGAAACCGAGTCCCGTTTCACCCATGCGCGAACTTTCGATCTTGGTCGAAATCCCGAGCATACGCAGGGTCTTGGTCATCTTATGGAAACCTTCCAGCGGGACGGAAACCTGATCAAGCAGCCCCAGAATACGTTCCAGGATCGCGCAGCTTACCGTGCTCTGGTTGCGGGCATTTTTCAGATATTCTTCCATGTCTGCAATCATGCTGCGCAGATGATCGATCAGCGTTTGAAGCTGCTCACCCGAAACCGAATCAATCAATCTGTTGGCCAGAGAGGTGATTTCGGATGAGCGCTGGTAGAATTCCTACAGCTGGGAGCCGATCTGAAGAAATTCATCCTCGGTCGTACCGGCAAGTATCTGTACGGTTTCCTGTACAGAACCGATAACGGTGCGCCACTCATTAAGAACCGAGCTGTCTGCCGGGTATTCTGATTCCATGGTCATGGTACGTCCTTAACACGTGACGTTTCTATATCCTGTGCGTGCAGGTCGAGACTGGTCAGTGGCAGAAAACGGAGGCCACCTTCAACGCTGTTCTCTATAACGCTGAAAGGACCAGTGCGCTCATCGAGTTTCTGTTTGCCGCTCTTCCCCAGGCGCAGAAAGGTGTTGTCGTACAGTATCGATGTGACGTTGAGTTTGGGGTTTGAAAACTCGTGCGAGTGTTGGTAGATGGTCTTCAACTCCTCAGAGAGTTCGGTTTGCAGTGTTCGAAGCCGGTCACTCTTCCCTAAAGAGGATTCCTGCGCCAGTAAAGAGTTGATCGTGTCCAATTCGGCCGATACGCGCTCCAGTTCCGGTATATCCCGATAATCGAAGCCGGCTCTGAGCATTGTTTTGACCGATGACGCCGACCCCGCTTTCCGTGTTTCAATGCCCGCCAGTGCCGTGTAACTCCCGCCGACAATGGCACCCCTGTTAACGACGATTCGCCCGAGAGTGTTTATGTGGCAGTTATGCAGCTCGACAGCGACATTGACACTGCCGGCAGCTGTGACGGTCGCTTCATGGATAAAATTGGCCGTCAGCGCTCCTCCGCACTCGATAGTTCCTTTTTCCTGGCCATCCATCCCGCAAAAAGTGATATCACCGTCACTTTTAATATGGCAGGCACCGATATTTCCATTGACACGCAACCCTTTGACGGCGGTGACGTTGAATCCGTCCAGAATATCGCCGCGCACCTCAACAAAACCGTTGAATACGACCGAGCCGACCCGGAAATTGACATCTCCGGAAACGACATACTGCTGCGCCACCGATATTTCATGGGAGACGACACAGACTCTGCCGGCTGCTGTGGCAATCAGCAGACCGTCAGCCTGCACCTCAATGTTTTTACCGACTGCGAGGTTGAGCGGTTTGCCCGGTTTGGCCGGTATGGTCACGCCGGTGACGGTTCTGCCGGGCACACCCGGATCAGCCGGTACAATGCGGCCGATCTCGTCTTTCGGCATGACGTTGATAAAGGTCTGCACGTTGTGCATATCGACGTCGGTGGATTCGTCTACAACATGGGTGGCGACAACGGAAGGCGGGGCGGTGTATATCAAAACACCGTCCATGCCGGCAACAGCAGCTGTTCCGGAAGCCAGCAGCAGCATGCTCAGCGGCTGTCCGGCAGTGGCTTTGGCGATAAAATCTTCCAGAGCTTCTTCGAGAAAGCCCTCTCTGACGCCGGATATTTTCAGCAAAGCATTCAGCTCATCACGGCTGATCATGTCCCCCTGGTCATGCGGCACATAGCTGCAGCGGCATTCCAGCTTGTCGCCGGACAGCCAGACATATATGCTGTAGCCGGGACGCCTGGTCTCTACTCCGGCAATACTGGCCGGGGGGGATGTCGCTTCAGCGGCAGCAAACTTTTCTTCCGGATCATGTGACATGAACGCTCTTGGAGTGCCGATAGAGGTGAGGATGCGAGTTAAAATTGAATACTACCGTGCAAATTCAGGCTGTCAAGTTTCTCCGGTATAAATATTTAAATAAATTATAACCACAGTTCGATTTCCGGCAGGGTCGTCTCTTGTATTTTAATAGCCCGCTGCCAGCATTCTCGATCGCGCATGGCGAGCTGGTGACTTTTGTTCAGGCCGATCTTGCGCTGATATACTGAAAAGTCGCCATTGGAAAAATGGATTACCCGGCCATACTCACCCATCAGATTTTCCGCTTCAAGTGGAATTCCTTCGTTTATAAGGAAAGCTTTTATGAAACGGGAATTCACCTGCCCAACACAGAGAAAATTGTCAGCGGATTCGGATTTTCTGAATATGCTGGCGCCCCCGAAAACCTTGGCGCGGAGCGAGCTGCGTTTGGCACCCTTGTCCAGCATGTCGTTAATCAGCAGCTCCATAGCGTTGATGCCGTAGCGACCCGCTTCAGACTCATAGATCGGTAACTCCTGGGAATAGCGCTGACTGCTGAGCATGAAGTGGTTCATACCGATGATCTTGCGGATCGGGTCGTACAAGCAGGCGGCAACGCATGACCCGAGCAGTGTCGATATGACCGTGGCGTTGCCGCATGAAAAATATTCTCCCGGTTCAATGGTGACACGAGTATAGCGACCCTGTTTTTCAGTTCTCATGCGCTAAAAAAATCATCATTAGGCAAAATTGTCAATACTCATTTCTATCGTGCTTGATTAAACTATTTTCGCGTGGTAGGGTACCAGCGATTTACGTACACGGTTGCGCAAGCAGTTCTTCCGTTTTGCTGCGGTTATCTAACTCATGCCGCTCACTATTCCATCCAAGACAAGGAGAGTCGAAATCATGAGCAATGCTCTTGTGCCGGTAAAGGCCGATGAATCTCGCGGTGAGCTGATCCAGTTGGTGAGTTTCAGTCTCGGCAAAGAAGAATATGGTGTTGAAGTGCTGCGTGTCCGTGAAATAATTCGCATGCCGGTCGTTACCAGGGTTCCGAATCCGCCGCCGCATGTTGAAGGTGTCATAAATCTTCGCGGAAAAGTTATTCCGATCATATCGCTTCGGAAAAAGTTTGGTATCATGGTTTCTGAATATGACAAACAGACCCGCATCATCGTTATGGAGGTCGATGGTGAGCTGAAGGGCTTCATCGTCGATTCGGTTTCTGAAGTAATCAGGATTTCCAGTAGTGAAATTCAGCCATCACCGACGGTTGCCGCCAGCGGCGTTGATCAGGAATGTATCACCGGCGTTATTAATCAGGCCGAGCGTCTGCTGGTACTGCTTGACCTTGAGAAGATGTTTTAATGTTCTGAATTGTCACGATTAAAGGAGCATGCAGATGCCGCCGATTGACTGCGAGGACCAGGAACTGCTGGAAGGTTTTCTTGCCGAAACGACCGAGCTTTTGGAAAAGCTCGATGATGATCTCGTCGCGCTTGAAAAATCTTCGGACGATACTGAGCTGCTCAACCGTATATTCCGCTCCATACATACTGTCAAGGGCGCTTCCAGCTTTCTTGGTTTCGATCTGCTGGTCAGAGTGACACACAAAACCGAAGACGTCCTTAACCGACTCCGCAAAGGTGAGCTGACGGTCACTCCGGAATTCATGGATACCATTCTGGAAGCGACCGAACTGGTCAAGCTGCTGGTCAGTGACATCAAGGCGGGTGAAATTCAGGAACGTGAAGTTGAAACTACGATCGACAAACTGCTGCCGCTGCTGGCTGAAAATGCACAAGTCCAAGCCCAGGTCATTCCCGCTCCGGTCCCTGTCGCTGCGCAGCCGGAACCTGTTGTTGAGATCGTCTCTGCAGCGACAGAAGGCGCCGAGAGCAGTGCCGAGCCCCCCGTGCCTTTCTCTGCCCCCGAATCTCCTGCCGAGGCTGATGCCGTCCCGCCGTCGCTCCCGAAAGAAACTGCTGCAACCGTTCCGCAAAAATCCGTTGAAAGTATGCCGGCCAAAAAAGCCCCGTTACCTCCGAAACCGCTTGAAGCAAAAGGGGGCGACGATCTCTCCGATAATACGACCATCAGGGTCGATGTAAAGCGCCTTGACGATCTGATGAACCAGGTTGGCGAGCTCGTCCTTGAGCGCAATCGCATGATCCAGATCAATCAGGACCTGCAGCAGGGGGAAGCCAGGCGGGGAGAGTTTAATGATGAATTCGGCAAGCTGACCAAACGTATGAATTTCGTTACGTCCGAGCTGCAGATGCAGGTTCTTAAAATGCGAATGCTGCCGGTGGACAAGGTCTTCAAGAAGTTTCCGCGTATTGTCCGCACCATGGCCCGCGATCTCGGTAAAGAGGTCAATCTACTTATTCATGGTGAAGAGACGGAGCTTGACCGCTCCGTAGTTGATGAAATCGGCGATCCCCTTATCCATCTGATCAGGAACGCTCTGGATCACGGTCTGGAAACACCTGATGTTCGTATCGCAGCCGGCAAACCGCGCGGCGGCACTCTGGTGCTGTCAGCAGCCCATGAAGGCAACCAGATCATCATCAGTATAAAAGATGACGGTAACGTATCGATACTGACCGGGTCGGGCGTAAAGCGGTCGAGAAGGGGCTGCTCTCGGAAGAACAGCTGGCGTCGATGAGCCAGCGGGAGCTGTTCGACCTGATCTTTCTGCCCGGTTTCTCGACAAAAGATAAAGCCTCCGATCTCTCCGGTCGCGGGGTCGGGATGGACGTTGTCAAAACCAACATCAAGAAACTTAACGGGCTGATTGAGATCAAAAGTGAGAAGGGGAAGGGGTCGGAGTTTATCCTGCGCCTGCCGCTGACGCTTGCCATTATCCAGTCGCTGCTGGTCGATGTGGAGGGTGAGGTCTATTCGATTCCGCTTTCGTCGGTACTGGAGTCTCTGAAGGTGGACCAGCGCCAGTTTCACCTGATCGGCAATCGTGAAATTCTGAAATTGCGCGATATGGTGCTGCCGCTCGTCAGGCTTGAACGGGTTTTTGGCGTCGAACGGCGTGAAGAGCTGAACGATTTCTGCTATGTGGTTGTGGTCGGGACTGTTGAAAAACGCATCGGACTTGTCGTTACCCGTCTGGTGGGACAGCAGGAGGTAGCCATCAAATCACTCGGCAGATATTTGGCCGATATCCCGGGAATTGCCGGTTCTACCATTCTGGGCGATGGTCGTGTCGCACTCATCATTGATCCTGTCAGTCTTATTGAAGAGGGAGACGGTGCCGGCCGCTAGCATTACCAGCACCGTCTGTCTACCTAAGGAACTCATGTCTCATGGCTATTTCTGATACAGATTTTGAACGTCTCAGGGACTTTATCTACACGATCTGTGGAATGTACTTCCATTCGTCAAAGAAATTTTTTCTCGAGAGTCGACTCGTCAGACGGATGGAAGCTACCGGGGCAAAAACCTGTAGCGACTATTATCAACTGCTCAAGTCAATGCGCGGAGCTGAAGAATTAAAGTATCTGATGGACGAAATCACCACCAATGAGACCTATTTTTTTCGCAATGTCCCTCAACTTAACGCTCTTGAAACGAAGCTGTTGCCGGAAATCGTCGAAGTAAAAAATAAAATGGGTTTCCGCAAGTTGCGCATCTGGAGCGCGGCCTCGTCTTCTGGTGAAGAGGCCTACACCCTGGCCATGATTCTGCTGGAAAAGCGGACGACCCTGCTGAAAGACTGGATCATCGAAATCGTCGGTACCGACATCAATGAGACCGTTATTGCCCAGGCCAAACAGGGGATTTATAACGCCTACTCTGTTCGCAATATCCCCGAAATGTACAAAAGAAAATATATTCGCGAAGAGAATGGCAGCTTCATTCTTTCGCCGGATGTCAAAAAATTTGTCACCTTCAGCAAACTCAACTTGTACGATGATAGTAAAATGATATTCATGAAGACGTTTGATGTCATCTTCTGCGCCAATGTTCTGATCTATTTCGATACCGCTTCAAAGTCAAAAGTAGTCCAGCACTTTTATAATAACCTGCAGCCGTACGGTTATTTTTTCGTCGGACAATCCGAATCGCTGCACGGGGTCAACGACAAATTCAAGACCGTCCACTTTCCCGGTGGTTTTACCTACAAGAAATAGTGCAAAAGGTCAGATCTCATGGATAGAAATGCTTTGATGGAAAAAGCGCGGCTGATGGTGGCACAGATCGACGATCTGCCGACGATTCCTGCTGTGGCGACACAGGTGCTGCAGCTGCTTGACCAGCCGGATGTCGAGATCGAAGCGGTGGCCGACCTGATGCTCAGTGATCCGGTCATGACGGCCCGTGTTCTGAAGCTGATTAACTCGCCGGTCTTCAAGCCGGAACACGAAATTACCTCACTCAAGATGGCGCTTGTTTATATGGGGCTGAGCCATATTCGGGAAGTTGCTCTGACGACCTCCCTGATTGAAGCTTTTGGCGACGATACGGGGGCACTGAGGCTTAACGCGTTCTGGGAACACTCCTTTGGCGTGGGGATGGTTTCTAAAATCATTGCCAGGAATGTTGGCTACAAGGATCTTGAAAAAGCCTATATATCTGGAATCATACATGATATTGGAGAAGTGTTGCTGAGTACCTACATGCTGGAACCGTTCGGTACTCTGCTTGCCAGCATTAAAAACCGGCCGACCAGATTGGTGGATGCCGAAATCATGCAGCTGGGCACCAGTCATTGTGAGATCGGTTTCTGCATGGCCCGCAAATGGAATTTCCCCGCAGCCTATTGCGAAGTGATCGCACGGCACCACGCGCCTGCTGGAGCACCCCTTGAACCGGTTCTGTGTGCCATAGTCAACCTTGCCGATCTTTTCTGCTGCGTGCGCGGGCTTGATTACGGCGGCCAGGAGTGGATCAGCTTCAACCTGCAGGAGGAAGAGGCCTGGCAGATACTCAAAAAACTGGCGCCCCATCTTGAAGAGATGGATATTGAGCGTTTCTGCTACGAGCTTGATGATGCCATCAACGACATAACGGCACTGGTCACATCCCTTTTTGGCGCCAAGCGCCCCCCGGAGGCCTGATGCTTACCCCGCCATCATCAAAAACGAGAGTCTTGATTGTCGATGATTCGTCCTTCATGCGTATGGCGATTCGTAGCGTACTCTCCAAGGAAGCCACTATTGATATCGTCGGTACGGCGGTCGACGGCATTGACGGTGTGGAAAAGGCGATTCTGCTCAAGCCGGATGTGATTACGATGGATGTCGAAATGCCGCGTATGGACGGCATTGCGGCTCTCAAGCAGATCATGGCGAAAGCACCCACCAAGGTGCTGATGGTCTCGACACTGACGAACGATGGTGCAAAGTCTACCTTTGAAGCGCTTGAAGCCGGCGCAGTCGACTATATTCCCAAAAATGTTACCGACTCACCCGAAGCGCAGGGCATCTTTCGCGAGGAGCTGCTTCGCAAGGTCAAAGATGCGGTACGAACACGCTTCAACCGTCCGGTTTCACCAAGTGCTTCTGTCATTGCATCTCCGGCTGCAGCGCCACGACTGCACTCATCTTCGGCTCCGGCCCGTCTCTCGTCAAAGTTATCCGGTAAAAAAATCAGTTATGTCGGCATCGGTGCTTCTACCGGTGGCCCGGTGGCATTGCAGGAGGTCCTGTCCCGGATTCCGGCGACGTTTCCCTATGGCATCATGGTCGGCATCCATATGCCCAAGGCATTTACCGGACCGTATGCAGAGCGTCTCAATGCCAAATGCTCGCTGAACATCCGTGAAGCGGTTGACGGCGATATCCTCAAGCCCGGCCTGGCCCTGATCGCTCCGGGGGGGATGCACACCACTCTGGTCAAGCGCGGCGGGAATGTCGTCGTCAAGGTCTGTCCGACCAGTATCTATCCGCAGTATGTCTACATTCCTTCAGTCGATCTGCTGATGTCCAGTATGGCCGAAGCCACCGCCGGTTCGATGTTAGGGGTGATTCTGACCGGAATGGGAAATGATGGTTTTAAAGGGATGCAGCTGTTGAAACAGTCTGGCGGCGTTACCATCGTACAGGATGAGGCCAGTTCGACTATTTACGGTATGCCGAAAGCCTGTGTCGAAGGGGGCCTAGCTGATGAAGTCCTGCCGCTTGGGCAGATTGGTTTTGAAATAGCAAAATTCGCCGGGTGATTCAGTCTCCGCGTCTTATCTTCCGGGGGTCAACCGTATGATTTCAAACATGACTGCACGCGGCGCCAACGAGACCGCAATCGCATCGTCACAGCTGGCTGACAATGCCCACGAACTGCAGGATCTGGTACGGAAATTCAGGCTGGCATGATTGCCGCGAACGGGAAGGGCACAACACCATGAACAATAATACCAATATCCTTCTGGAAAGCACTACCAATGAACTTGAAATCGTCGAGTTCAGGATAGACGAAGTGGATAATCATGGTGAAATGATACCTTGCTACTACGGCGTTAATGTCGCCAAGGTGCGCGAAATTATCCGTATGCCGCAGATTTCACGGATGGTTAACTCCCGGCCGGGTGTCGAGGGGATGATCAAGCTGCGCGAAAAGGTTATCACCATCATCAACCTGGCCCAGGTGCTGGGCAAAAATACCGGCGAAATGGTGGCCGACCGGATCGTGATACTGGAATTCAACAATCTGACGGTCGGAGTCCTGGTGCAATCGGTGTCGCGCATCTACCGCATATCCTGGAAAAATGTCGAGCCGCCGTCCCGATCGGTGCATAGCGAACAGGTGACCGGTCTGGTCAAGATGGATGACCGCATTATTCTGGTGCTTGATTTTGAAAAGATAATCGGTGAGCTCTGTAACGAAAGTGCCCTCAAGCCGATTGAAGATATCACAACACTGGCAGGAGCGATTGAATGCAATGCGCGCCGTAGCCGATGCGTTCTGGTGGCCGACGATTCGCTGTTCATTCGTTCAGCGCTCTGTACCGTACTGCGCAGTGCCGGCTATACGGTTATTGAGGCCGAAAATGGCGCCGTGGCCTGGGATATCATTCAGGAGAGGATCCGGCTCTGTCTCGAGGATGGAACGGACTTCAAATCGCACATCAGCATGATTATCACCGATATCGAGATGCCGCAGATTGATGGCCTGCGGCTGACACATCTGGTTCGCACGGAAAATACTCTCAAAGATCTGCCGCTGGCGATCTTCTCCTCTCTGGCTTCAGAAGACAACAAGCGCAGATGGCTGAGCCTGGGAGCCGACCACATCCTCTCCAAACCTGACCTTCCCAATCTCGTGCGGGTCGTCGACGAAATGACCTCGGATAAATAGCTTCATCTACTTCGGTGCCGGATAGCCGACGCGGATTCCACCCCAATGCCTGCCATTAATCATCAGCGCTTTTGACATGTCGTTCAGAATTTCACCCGTATCGCGTCGGTAGGTCTGCAGCAGGAAGCCGTTGGTGTTGCGGGCGCAACGGATGCCGGTCTTGTCGTCAAAAATACGTTTCGTGCGGTTATTGTTTTTGTCGACTTCCGGATTCCCGGTCAGCGCCTTGGTATAGCGCAGGTTATGGCAGGGACAGTAGCCGTTGTTGTCGATACAGATGGCGTAGTGAACCTTGCTGTCACGGTTGATGATCTGCTCCTGGATCGGCAGGATGACCCGGTCAAAAAAAATATCGAATTTGGTAGTGAATTTCTGTGGTGACGTACCGGCAATCGGCTGATAATTCCGGTCAAAGAGTGCCTCCATGGTCAAGCTGCGGTCGAGAAGAGCCTTTTCTATCGCAGCGAGAACCTGGCTCTCCATCTCCTTGATATACGTTTTCACCATGTCATGATAGTTACCGACGGAAAACTTGCCGACAGTCCCGTAAATATGCTCGATAGCGTCGGCAAACGTGACAAATGCTGAATTTGTTTTCTGCATCATTGAGTTGGTCTCTTCGGCGCTCTGCGATACCAGCTGAATCATCTCGGTTATATGGTTTATTGTAGCGTTCTGTTCTTCGGAAGCGGTCGCGATCTGTTCGATCATTTGATTGGATTCAGAAGCATGCTTTTTGATGTTTTCCAGACTGCTGCGGGCCTCCTCCGCCTTGCCAAGACCGGTCCTGACCAGTGTACTTTCAATGGTAATCATAGCTGCGGCATTGCGGCTGGTCTTCTGGATGCTGGCTACCACCTTCTCGATTTCGCGAGTGGAACAGGTGGTTTTTTCGGCCAGATTTTTGACCTCGCTGGCCACAACCGCAAAACCTTTGCCGGCATCACCAGCCCTGGCAGCCTCGATCGAGGCGTTCAGAGCCAGAAGGTTGGTCTGGTCAGCAATGTCTTCAATCAGGACAACCATTTCCCCGATTCGTGTGGATGCGGCTTCCAGTTCGTTGACGATGAGGAGGGTCTTGCTGACGCTGCCGCTGATCTGCTGCATACAGTTCCAGGTCTCTTCCACAACAGCCATACCGACGCTGGCAGCATTGTCGACCGCATTAGACAGGGATGCCGCACGGTGCGTGTTTTCGGTAACATCACTAAGCGTCTGGGACATCTCTTCAGACGATGAAGCAACGGTGAAGGCCTGATCCTTCTGGCTCTGGGTCATCTTTAGCGTTTGCTCGGTGCCAACTGCCAGCTCACACACGTTTGTTCCGATCAGGCAGGTCTGCGAATACAGATCGACGAACGAGATGCGGATTTTTTCGGTCAGCTTGTTGATCGCCTGCCCCAATCGACCAATTTCACAGGATGTGCGGATCTGCACTACCCTGGTCAGGTCGCCTTCGCTGCCGGCCAGATCACTGACCTGCTGGTACAGCTCTGAAATCTGCTTGATTACAGTCCGATTGAAAAAGACGTAAAGTGTCGCAAGTATCCCGAAGAAGAACAGAAAACCGACGGCACTCATGACAAGAGTCAGGCGTAAAGCCGCACTGAAACCGGCCTCAAGAGAGGTAGTCAGAATAACGCCGCCCAGAAACTTCGCATCTGATTTGTGACATCCTTTACAGCGTTCTTCGTTGGCAAATGGAACAGCCAGGTCAAGAACGCGTGATCCATCCTTGGTGAGCGAAAATTCCTGTGTCGCTCCGGCGGCAATGGCGGCACGAAATTCTTCGCTGATCGCACCGGTCCCCCACTCCTTGCCATCGGCGTTAAAAAGCCTGACTCCGGCGATACCTCCCTTGTTCTTGATGCCGGCGATATACTCACCGAAATTCTTCATGTCCTCGCCTTTGGACATCTGGTTGAGAATATCGTGGGTAACAGCTGTAACCAGTTGACGGGCGTTCTGTCTCTGCAGGTCGACGGTGGCGGTATATTCGAGGTAGATGGAGAGGAGTCCGAGACCGGCAAAGCCGACGAAGAGCGTTACAGCGATGATGAAGATGATTTTACGATTTAAACTTGCTTGTATCATGGGGCACCAGAATTCACTTTTGTGTGTCGGAAAACATACGGGTGGGAGCGATGGCCTGTTCCAGGTTACCATCAGCCATCTTTGTCAGATAGAGGTCGATACGTTTCAGCGCCCGGTTTATTGACCAGAACAGCAGGCAGCTGAAGAAAATACCGAGGAGGACAAAGAGAGAAGTAGTGACAACTGACAGCTGCGCTGAAAATGTCCGTCCGGCTATGACGGCAAAAATAATGCAGCCGCTGTAGCAGAAACAGAGCAGAAAGATGCGGGTACGAACGTTGAGCGTGAGGTAGAGATCAACAAAAACATTCATAACTCTTCCTTTTTGTACGGATCAATTTTCGATGGTGACCGAAATTGCAAACATCTCCTGGCCCGCTTTCAGGTACAGCGTGAAGTCGTCCATTTTGCTGCCTGCCGAAACGGTGTAGTCCGAACCGCACACCACCGAGGGGGTCGAGAGTTTGACATCATCTCCGGCACGGGAAAGGTGCTGCTTGAAAGAACCGCCAATCATGTTGGCAATTTCGCCCATGGCATCATGAACGTCGTCGTTGATTTCGGTGACCTCCATATCAAGCATCAGTGAGGTGAATGCGAGTGCCAGCGGCAAGGGGAGCTTGATGCAGACCAGGCCGTTGTACCTTCCGACCAGGCCGACCATGGCGGTCAGGCAGTCGCAGCCAGGATGCGGTAATTCAGTTTGAACCGGAATGGGAGTAATGTCATCTACCCCCAGCATGGTAGAAAAAACGTCCTGCACGTCTTTGATAAGCGCTTCAGTCAGTTGAAGTTCAGTGATGTTGAGATTGTGTAATGTTTCGGGACTAATCGGCATCGTTGTGCTCCTTACGACTCTGGATGTCTGAGCGGCGAAAACGGGACGTTAGTGAGTCTACCACGGGTTTTGTATACCGCTGAAAAAAAACTGTGTCAATGCAATAAAAGTAATTGTTAATCTGCTGTTTTGTCTCAGCGATACTGCCATGCGAAGTTGACGGTTTTGCAGAACGGTTTAATCCGGCGGAACTGGTTGAAGCCATCATCCGAGATTGCGGTGCCGCTGCAGGTCAGCCATTGCAGGCTTTTGATCGCGACCAGGTTGGCAAGGCCGCGATCCCCGACCGGCGTGTTGTAGATAGAAATCCGTTGCAGAGCGTGCAGGTGCTGGAGAACTGCCAGTCCCTGATCGGTGATGCTTGTGTCCGAGAGACACAGCTCCTGCAGTCCGCTCAGGTGGGTTATATGAGAGAGCGCAGCGTCGTCACAGGCGTACAGAAACAGGGCCTGCAGATCATTCTGCTGAAGTTCCGCAAGAAACGTCATGTCGTTGCCGGTGGCGCCTCTGACGTCAAGCCGCAGCGCTGTATCAAGAAATATCTCCCGGGCCCCCCGGGCAATTCCGATGCTGTGCCAGTCACGAAAATCAACGGATGTCACCTTACGAAGGTGGAGCGTGCCACAGTTTTTGTCGACCGGGAAGCGGACTATGCGCGTTTCGGCGTGGTGGGGCGTGGCTGAAGGTGAATCCGGTGTTTCGTTCCTCAGCAGCGCCAGTCGTCGGCGCACCTTCTCGATGTCATGCTCAACCGTAGCGGCCATTTCTGCCAGAAGGTCGGCTCCATCGGCCAGCGCATCATCAACGCGCAGTTTGAAATGGTAAATGTCGGAATGCTGCAACTCTTCCGTCTGGCGAACCAGCGCATGAATGTTCTGGTTGACGGCTGCGATCTGGCGGATAACCCGAACCAGCTCAAGTGCGATATCGGTTTCCGAGCTGAACGAGAGCGGCGCCTGTTCCCATTCGCTTAAAAGATCAATCAGTATCTGACGGTTTCCGGACTGGTAGGCTTGATTGGCAAGTGCCATCAATTCCTGCCGGCGCTGCTGATCTTCAGCATCGACCGCCAGATCGGGGTGGACGGCCTTGGCAACGCCACGGTAGAGGGATTTGAGACTCAGGTCTGCCGAACCGGGCAGCGGTTCATCGTCGAGGAGATCGGTCGTATGATCAAAATGCGTGTAGACCGATGATTGCGTGGCCGGTTCGGTGGACGCTCTCTGATCAGAAGAGATCAGTCCTTTCAGCTGCCATTCCAGCTCTTCCAGTTCGGAAATTCTGACGCCGAGGATGTCTTCATAGATCTGCTCAAAAAGCCGGATTTCGCCTTTCAGTCGGCGATAATCCAGCTCACGCTGTTGAAGTTCGGACTTAAGTCGCGACAGCTGCCGGTACTTGTGATCCAGTTCAATTTCTTCAGGGGTCTTGAGCCTGTTTCTAAAGGGGGTCATAGCTCCCACTCTGTGTGGGCGGCGCATCCGGAAGCTGGATACGGAAGGGGACCTGATCTCAGGTATCTTCCCTCGTCAGGGTAAGGCCGACCAGAAGCCGCTCGTCGTCACGGTAAAAGGGGATAACAACCGTATTGCTGTCTGAAAGGGATTTGACCTTGTAATTTTCTCCTGAAATGACGGTCGGTGTGGAAAGCTTGACATCCAGTCCGCTCGTGGAGAGCATGTGTTTGATGCCCCCCCCGAGCATATTGGCAATCTCACCCAGGGCATCATTGACGTCATCATCGATCTCTTCGCACTCCATACCCAACATGTTGGAGGTAATCTTGCGGGCCAGCGAAAACGGGCAGTGAATCGAGAGAGCGCCGGAATAGATACCGGCAAAGCCGACCATACCGGAGATACTGTCGTGAAAATGATCAACTGTTTCCGTGAGCGGACTTTCGTCGCGGAGTTCCATCATGATCATGGTTGAGAACACATCGCGGGTTGAATTAATAACGAAACTGCTCAACTGCTCTTCCGTGAGCTTGACGGCAGCATGTGTATCGCCGGCACTACTCATAGGTAGCGTCCCAGTTTTTCCATGAGCTGCTCGGGGGTAAACGGTTTTTTAATGCTGTTGCTGGCACCGCTGTTCAAGGCCTCTTCGATGACCGCTTCGCCACCCTCGGTGGTGACCATGACGATCGGCACCTTGTTCCCTTTCGCATGCAGCGCCTTGACGAATTCGAGTCCGTCCATGTTGGGCATATTGATGTCGGAGAGAATCAGGTCGATTTTCTTGCCTGAAGCCATGGCATTCAGCCCCTCAATGCCGTCGGCCGCCTCAATAACTTCATCTACAACCAGGCCTGCCTGGCGGAGCGAGCGGGAAATAATCTTACGCATGGTGGATGAATCATCAACGATCAGAACGGTTGGCATAACAAACTCTCCTTTTTTGCCCATGAAATATTGTTCACCAGTGACCCGGCTGTTCTATCAAAAAACCGTGAGCTGCGCCATAAAAAACTGCTAACCAGGTAGTGAACACCGGCAGGTATGGTGAAGAAGAGAGAGATCCGGTGTCTCCGGATAAAAAATTATGATTAGTTAACGGGTTCTTGCCAGAGACCGGCAAGCATGGTAGTGTGCTGCCCGGAATGCCTGATACCGTGTGTAAAGGTGCTGCCACCGAAGGGAAACTGACAATGGAATCGCAGGAAAAAACGACAACTATTCTTATTGTTGATGACATTGCGGCGAATGTGATGCTCCTGAAAGGATTACTCAAAAAGGAGTACGCCATCAGTACCGCTTCAAGCGGGAAAGAGGCACTTGAAATTGCCCGGACAACGCTGCCCGACCTGATACTGCTTGATATCATGATGCCGGAGATGGATGGCTATGAAGTATGTCAGGCGCTTAAGGCCGATGCCGCGACAGAAAAGATACCGGTCCTCTTTGTGACGGCATTGCTTGAACCGGGCGATGAAACCAAGGGCTTTGAAGTGGGCGCCGTTGATTTTATCACCAAGCCGATTGTCGGCGATGTTGTGCGTGCCCGGGTCAGGGCTCATCTGGCGCTCAAGGCGGCCCAGGACGAACTGGCAGAGTGGAACAACAGCCTGAAAACACGCCTGTTACAGAGTATCAAGACCATTCGCGTCAAGACTGATGAGCTTATGTCGGCAGAGGAAAAGGCTTCCGACCTGCGCGGATACTCAATGACACTGGATCTGCTCTCCGGGGTTTTTGAATTGATGGAAGACCGCTTCGGTATCCGGGCTCGGGCTATCAGCGAACTGGCGGGTGATGCCGCCCGTCAGATGAAACTATCGGGCCTGGAAGTTGCCAAGATCAGGCTGGCCGGTCTTCTGCACGATGTCGGGACGCTGGGAAAGGTAAAGGACCTGATCAGAGAGGATAAAAACGAATCTGAAATGACCGCTAACGAGGTGGAGGCGTATCACGCCCATCCACTGCGAGGCGAGGATCTGTTCACGTCGATTGAAGATCTGCAGGACGTCGGTCTGATGGTGCGTGGCCATCATGAGCTGTACGGGGGGGGCGGATTTCCGGACGGATTACAGGGGGAGGCCATTCCGCTCGGCGCCCGATTGATAGCGGTTGCCGACGTAATCGAGCGTGCTGCAAATTCCGTCAGCGATAACTGCTCTGAATTCGCCATGATGAAGGCGCGCCTGTATGCCCCGATTGTTCTGGATCCGACCTTGATCCGGCACTTTAACCTGATTTCCCGTACGCTCTATTTTGATCCTAAAAAAACGCTGACAAACAAGGAAGTTGAAGTCCCTCCCAATGAGCTTGTTTCCGGTATGCGGCTTTCAAGGGATGTCAACAATGAAGCCAGGATGCTGCTGCTCCAGAAGGGTGAGAAGCTGGACGTCTCCGGTATCTCATTGATACGAAGTAACTGCCGGATGAAGCAGATTATCGGGGGGGTGTGGGTATATGTCTACAACGAAGATTAATACTGCAGAAGCTGCCATCACGATCCTTGTCGTTGACGACATTGAGATGAATCTTGAGCTGATCGAGGGGATGCTCAGCGGTCCTGATGGCTTGCAGAACGTTGCCCTGTTACGCGCCTTCAACGGCCGGGAGGCGCTCGATCTTCTGGAAGATGGCGAGACTGAAGTGGATGTCATTCTGCTTGATCTGCTCATGCCGGTTATGGACGGTTATGAGACGCTGGTGATTTTGAAAGGGCATCCGCAGCTGTGCGCGATTCCGGTAATTGCCATGACCGGCGACAAGGGCGAAGCGCTACGAACGCTGGCTCTGGGTGCCAATGATTTTCTCTCCAAACCATGCAATCCGGAAGAGCTCAGGCTGCGGGTGCAGAATCATGCCCGTATGAAGCTGCTGCTGGATGAATCCCGCCGTCGCGAGATTGAACTTTCCCGTGTCCATGATCTGATGGAACAGAAAAACAGCGAACTGGGTATTGCACTGATCGCTGCCGAAGCGGCCACGCGCGCCAAACGGGATTTTCTGGCCACGATGAGTCACGAGATCCGGACCCCGATGAACGGTGTCATAGGCATTACCGATCTGCTGCTCGATTCCGATCTGAACCCCCAACAGCACGAATATCTGGAGATGATCAGGAAGAGCGGTAATAATCTGCTGGGATTGATCAACGATATCCTTGATTTTTCCAAGATCGAGGCCGGTCGGCTTGAGCTGGAACTGCGAGATTTTGAGCTGCGCACCGTCGTGCAAGAGTGTGTTGACATGCAGATGTCACGGGCTGTTGCAGGTGGCCTGGAGTTGATCGTTCGCCTGGATATTTACCTGCCACGCCATTTTAAAGGGGATCCCGGCAGGCTCCGGCAGGTCATTATCAATCTGCTGGGTAACGCCATCAAGTTTACGGCGGCTGGAACGATAACTATTGCTGTCGAGCTTGTCTCCATAGCGCAGGGGCAGGCAGAGGTCCGTTTTTCGGTGCAGGATTCAGGTATCGGCATCCCGGAAGCGCGTCGGGCGGCCATCTTTGACCCGTTTACACAGGTTGATGAATCAACGACCCGCAAATACGGCGGCACCGGCCTGGGGTTGGCAATCTGCAAACAGTTGGCCGGGTTGATGGGGGGCGCGATCGGTGTGGAGAGCGAAGAGGGTCGTGGATCGAAATTCTGGTTTACCGGCCGCTTTGAAATACGGCCTGAAAAGGCCGAAATTGATTCCAATGCTCATGCAATATCATCCGAACCCGGTGTTTCGCCACAACAGACTACCCGGATACTGCTGGTTGAGGATAATCTCGTCAACCAGAAGGTCGCACTGGGGCAGCTGAACAGGTTGGGGTATAAGGCCGACGTGGCCTGCAACGGTCTGGAAGCGCTCAAGGCTCTGGAGCAGACCGATTATCAGCTGGTGTTTATGGACTGCCAGATGCCGGAAATGGACGGATTCGAGGCGACAACAAACATCCGGAATCCAGAGTCGAAAGTTCTCAACCATAACGTGCCGGTTATCGCCATGACAGCCAACGCCATGAAGGGGGATCGCGAGCGTTGCCTGGACGCCGGCATGAGTGATTATCTGGCCAAGCCGGTAAACAGGGATGAGTTGGCGAAAACGATAGCGAAATGGCTGCAGGTCAGTCGTGATGCTGCCGCAGCTGTGGCACCGGCACCTGTTGACGGAGATACTTCTGTCCCCGATATTCCGGCCATCGATCTTTTTAACGAAGATGATCTTCTGGAACGCCTCGATCATGACCTCGAATTCATACAGAGTGTTCTGGAAGAGTCTTTGCAGGAAATCCCGCGGCACATTACGCGATTGCAAGAAATAGGTAGCAGTGACGAGATAAAGGTTATCCGGCTGGAAGCCCATACACTGCGTGGACTGGCTGCAAACATCAGCGCCTTTGCCCTGAAGAATTCTGCCCAGGCAATGGAGGCTGCCGCTTTGGAAGGTGACTTTGCGGCGGCCAAAAAGTTGCAGTCTGAACTTGAGGAATGTACCCGGCGAACGCTGGATGTTATCAGACAGTCACAGATTTGGGGCGCTTAGGAGCCTGTCATGATGTTTAAAAGTATCAAAGTCAAAATCCTTGTTATTCTCAGCCTGCTGGCGTTCATCGGTCTGACTGCGATTGCGGGCGGGACACTGATCTATTTCCGGCATTCGACCCGCCAGATGGTTTTTGAGCAGCAGTTTGACCTGGTCAGGAGTCTGGCCCGTGGACTTGATAACAAGCTGGACTCAATCCAGAAGACGCTGATCCGCGTCGCCAACTCTATGAGTCCTGAAATCATGCGCAGCAGTGAAAGTGCCCAACAGTTGCTGGAAAGCCGCGTGGTTTCACGGGTGTTATTTGATCATGATATGCTGATTCTGGATACGAATGGAGTTGTAATCGCTTCGAATCCGGTCCGCATCAACCTGCAGGGGAAGTTATTTGCCGACCATGATTTTTTTAAAAAAAGTATGCGTAGCAGCAAGCCTGTTATTTCTGACCCTTTTATTGATCAGGATGATAACCGCCCGATAATTATGATGACGGCACCTCTGTTGGCCGCAGACGGGTCGATAAGGGGGTTTCTGTGTGGCGCTTTGAACCTGGAAGACAGCAAAGATGGGCTCTTTGCACTGCTGAATGAAATCAGCGTTGGCGTCAAGGGGTATCTGTATCTGGTGGCGCCTGATCGAACCTTGATCAGGCACCCCGATTCGTCACTGGTCATGAAACCTTTTAAACTCCCTGATGGTGATCGATTGCTGCAGCGGGTGCTGGATGGTTATGAAGGTTCCGGTGAAACGATTGACAGTAGCGGTCATCCTGTTCTCTCCTCGTTCGAGCGGTTGCATACTACCGGGTGGATACTGGCAATCAATTATCCGCTGGCTGAAGCGTACCGGTCGATCACCAACTTCAGCTACATTTTTATGATCGGCATGTTTGCCGTTCTTGTCGCGACCGTTTTCCTGTCCATACTACTTGGGAACTGGATCAGTAAACCGCTGCTTTCCTTCATTCAACGGATCAATACCCTGGCAACCTCCGGTTCCGACAAGACGTTACGGCTTGAAACGGAACACAACGATGAGTTGGGGCAGTTGGCCGGCTCTTTCAATGCAATGCTGGATGAAATACAGCGAGATGAAATTGAGCTGCGAAAATTCTACCGAATAGTTGACCAGAGCCCGGTTACCATTGTCATTACCGATATCCACGGAATAATCGAATTTGTAAACCCGATGTTTGTCAAGTTGACCGGTTATTCTACTGAAGAGGCTGTTGGGAAGAACCCGCGTATACTCCAGTCGGGCCAGACCCCTCCAGAGGTTTATGAAGATTTATGGTTGACAATCACACGGGGTGAAACCTGGGAAGGTGATTTTCATAACATGAGTAAAGACGGCAGGATGTTCTGGGAGCACGCAACCATATCCGCTCTGCGAGATAACAGTGGCGCCATCACCCACTATCTGGCGGTCAAGGAAAATATTACTGAAAAGCGCAGCATTCTGGAACAGTTGACAATTGCCAAAGAGCAGGCAGAAGGGGCCAGTATTGCCAAGAGCCAGTTTTTGGCCACCATGAGCCACGAAATCCGGACCCCGATGAACGGCGTTATCGGTATGACCGGCCTTTTGCTGGAAACCGACCTGGACGACGAACAGCGCGAATATGCCGACATCGTCCGCAAGAGCGGTGAAAACCTGCTGACCCAGATCAACGAAATCCTCGACTTCTCCAAGATCGAAGCCGGTAAAATGGAATTGGAGCTGATCGACTTCGATCTGCGAGTCACCCTGGAAGATACCGCCGAACTGCTCGCTTTCCGAGCTGACGAGGCCGGACTGGAACTGATCTGCCGCATCGACCCCGCTGTACCGTCATACCTCAAAGGCGACCCCGGCCGACTGCGCCAGATCATCACCAACCTGATCGGTAACGCTATCAAATTCACCAAGAACGGCGAAGTCGTCATCAGCGCATCTCTGAAAAATGATCAGGGCGGCTTTGTAACCATCCTCTTTGAAATCCATGACACCGGCATCGGCATACCCGCCTCACGCTGCGCCGCCGTCTTTGAGCCCTTCACCCAGGCCGACGGCAGCACAACCCGCAAATACGGTGGCACCGGCCTCGGTCTCTCAATCTGCAAACAGCTCTCACACCTGATGGGGGGCGAAATCGGTGTCACGAGCCAGGAAGGGAGCGGCTCAACCTTCTGGTTTACCTGTCGTTTTGAAAAACAGGCACTCACAGAAGTACAGGCGCATAGCGATAGTGCTCCCCATCCGCACGCTCACGTCGATCTTGGAGCAGTAAAGATCCTCGTAGTTGACGACAACGCCACTAACCGCAAGCTGATCACTACTCTGCTTGACCAGTGGGGCTGCAGCTACGAAGTCGCTTCAGACGGTCGTCAGGCACTACAACTCATGCTTGCAGCGGCCCAGGCTGGTGACCCCTTCCGGATAGCCCTGCTCGATCAGGAAATGCCCGGCATGGACGGCAGTGAACTTGGCCGCCGCGTCAGAGCCGACCGGCAACTGGCCGCCACCCTGCTGGTCATGATCACCTCCCTGGCCCGCAGAGGCGACGTTACTGTGTTGAAACAGATCGGTTTTGTCGGCTACCTCCCCAAGCCGGTACGACAGCTGCAACTGCACGATTGCCTCAAACTCGTTCTGGCCCAGGACCTGGAAACAAAGAGCAGCAGCACCCAACCAAAAGAACAGGACATTGTCACCCGGCACACCATCGCCAAAGCAGCAGCCCGGAAAATCCGTATCCTGCTGGCCGAAGATAACGCCATCAACCAGAAAGTAGCCCAGCACATGCTGAAAACCCTCGGCTACAAAGCAGACATCGTCGCCGATGGCCGCGAAGCCGTGCGTGCCCTGGAGCTGATCAACTACGACCTGGTACTGATGGATTGCCAGATGCCCGAACTGGACGGCTTTGAAGCCACCGCCATTATCCGCGACAAACAATCGCGCGTCTTCAACCACGACGTGCCGATCATCGCCCTGACCGCCAACGCCCTGCAGGAAGACCGCGAGCGCTGCCTGAAGGGCGGCATGAATGATTATCTGTCAAAACCGGTCAAGAAGGATGAGCTTGCTGAAATGCTGGAAAAATGGTCAGAGAAGAGTGAATCAGAATAATAAGACTTCTGAAAGGTGGGTACACACATATGCTGAACAATACAACAGATACTTCCGATACATCGCTACTCCTGTTTGATGAAGCGGACCTTCTTGAACGCTTTGATAACGATTCAGAATTTACGCAATCAATCCTGGAAGAATCACTACATGAGATACCACGGATTCTGGAAGAGCTACAGCAAATATGTCAGGGTGGAGATTGCGCTTGCATACGCAATCAGGCACACACCCTGAAAGGTATGGCGGCAAATATCAGTACGCCACGACTTCAGGACGTCGCCATGCGTATGGAGACCGCTGCGAGAGACGAACAGTTGACTTCGGCTGTTGCTTTGCTGGCAGGGTTGGAGCAGGTCGCTCAGGCGACGGTAGACGCTATTCTGCATAGTCCCGTAATGAGTATTTCGGAGTAGATCACAACGGTCATGAAAAAAATGATGCAGGCGTATTTTTTTATTGACACGAAGATAATAAAAAGAGTATTAAAACGATTCCTCATACGGAGGAGCTGTAAACGCTACTGACCCGAATGGAGATGTCGGTGAAATTCCGACCCTACAACTATTCCATTCCCGTCCTTAAATTGTCAGAGCGACCAAGAAGTAGCACCCGCTGTTCACAGATTGTGCGCAGCTACTCATATCTTTCCGTTGGATTGCAACGGTTCACACATTTTTAGTGCAATGTACATAAAATAGATTGACAAGCATTCTTAAGTTTTGGTAGTTTGCGGATTCGCTCCAGCTTGGAGCCGATTGATATTTTGTATCTGGAGATGTAACGACTATGCCAACAATTAACCAGCTGATTCGTTCAGGCAGGGAAAGTAAAAACGACAAGTCAACTGCGCCCGCTCTGAAGTCATGTCCGCAGAAGCGCGGCGTATGTACAAGGGTTTATACAACAACACCCAAAAAACCTAACTCCGCGCTCCGTAAAGTCGCAAGGGTGCGTTTAACAAACGGAATCGAAGTTACTTCGTATATCCCGGGTGTTGGCCACAATCTTCAGGAGCATTCAGTCGTTCTGATTCGTGGCGGCAGGGTAAAAGACCTTCCGGGTGTTCGTTATCATATCGTTCGTGGAACGCTCGATTCGGTTGGTGTGAAAGGGCGTTTGAAGAGTCGCTCTAAATACGGCGCCAAGCGTCCAAAATAATACTTAGCCTGTATCGTTGAGGGGATAGATATGCCAAGAAGAAGAGAAGTGCCCAAAAGAATTATTCTGCCGGATCCGAAGTTTAACGATAAGGTTGTTGCCAAACTTATTAACACATTGATGTTGGCTGGTAAGAAGAGTGTCGCTGAATCGATCATGTACGGAGCGCTTGACCTAGTTGCTCAACGTGCAAATGATGAAGCGGTAAAAGTTCTCAAGAAAAGTCTTGATAACATTAAGCCTCTTCTGGAAGTTAAATCCCGTCGTGTTGGTGGTTCTACGTATCAGGTGCCTATCGAAGTTCGTCCTGAAAGACGCATGTCGCTGGCGATGCGCTGGTTGATTAAGTATTCAACTGCACGCAGTGAAAAAACGATGAAAGACAAGTTGGCCGGCGAAATCATGGATGCTTTTAATAATCGTGGTGCCGCAGTCAAAAAGCGTGAAGATGTACACAAAATGGCAGAGGCCAACCGTGCATTTGCCCACTATCGCTGGTAGAAGTATAAAAGTTTTTGGAGGATTCAGTGCCCCGTTTAACACCTCTTGCAAAATATAGAAATATCGGCATCATGGCTCACATTGATGCAGGTAAAACCACAACTACAGAGCGTATTCTTTATTACACCGGTGTGTCTCACAAAATCGGCGAAGTACATGAAGGCACCGCTACAATGGACTGGATGGAGCAGGAGCAGGAGCGTGGTATTACAATCACGTCTGCCGCTACTACCTGTAGTTGGAGAGATTATAACATCAATATTATAGATACTCCCGGCCATGTTGACTTCACGATTGAAGTTGAGCGTTCGCTGAGGGTTCTTGACGGTGCCGTTGCAGTATTTTGTTCAGTTGGTGGTGTTGAGCCACAGTCTGAGACGGTTTGGCGTCAGGCAGATAAGTATGGTGTTCCGCGCCTTGCCTTTATTAATAAAATGGACCGTGTTGGAGCCGACTTCTTCCGCGGCGTGCAGATGATCAAAGATCGTCTGAAAGCGAATCCGCTTCCGATCCAGATTCCGGTCGGTAAAGAAGAGAACTTCAAAGGTATTATCGATCTTGTAACCATGAAAGCAATTCTGTGGGACGACGAAAATCTCGGCGCAACGTTCCGCACCGAAGAGATTCCTGCTGAATTACTCGATGAAGCTACTGAATATCGTGAAAAGATGATTGAAGAAATCTCCAGTCACGATGATGCGCTGATGGATAAGTATCTGTCAGGTGAAGTTTTAACAGAAGAAGAAGTTATGTCTGCAATTCGTACAGGTACGATTGCGATTAAGTTCTGTCCGGTAATTTGCGGCTCTTCTTTTAAGAATAAAGGCGTTCAGAACTTATTAGATGCTGTTGTTGATTATATGCCTTCTCCGCTCGATATTCCTGCTATTAAAGGAATCGATGTTGACTCCGGCGCAGAAGTAGAGCGCCAGGCAGCTGATTCGGAGCCATTTTCAGCTCTCGGTTTCAAGATCATGACAGACCCCTTTGTTGGTCAGCTTACCTTCTTCCGTGTTTATTCCGGTGTTGTTGCAGCTGGTTCGTATGTGTACAACTCAACCAAAGGCAAGAAAGAGCGTATTGGACGTATCCTTAAGATGCACGCCAATAAACGTGAAGAAATTAAAGAAGTTTACGCCGGTGATATTGCCGCCGCAGTAGGGCTTAAATATACGACTACTGGCGATACGCTGTGCGAAGAAGAAAAACAGGTCATTCTTGAGTCGATCGAGTTCCCTGAACCGGTTATTTCTATTGCGATCGAACCTAAGACGAAAGCTGAACAGGAAAAACTCGGCTTCGGTCTGCAGAAACTTGCCAGTGAAGACCCTTCATTCCGGGTTAAAACTGATGAGGAAACCGGTCAGACTATAATATCCGGTATGGGCGAGTTGCATCTTGAAATTATCGTTGATCGTCTCAAACGTGAATTCAAAGTTGAAGCAAATGTCGGCAAGCCTCAGGTTGCCTACCGTGAAACGATTACCAAGAAGGTTAAGGTTGAAGGTAAATTCGTTCGTCAGTCGGGTGGTCGTGGTCAGTACGGTCATGTATGGCTTGAGATCGAGCCACAGGAAGCCGGTAAAGGTTTCGAGTTTGTTGACGCTATCAAAGGCGGTGTTGTTCCCCGCGAATATATCCCTGCAGTCGGCAAAGGAATTTTAGAAGCGACTGACAATGGTGTAATGGCCGGCTTCCCGGTAGTTGATATAAAAGCTACTTTGATTGACGGATCATACCACGAAGTTGACTCCTCAGAAATGGCTTTCAAAATCGCCGGATCTATGGGCTTTAAAGAAGGCTGTGCGAAAGCGGGTCCGATTATTCTTGAACCTATTATGTCAGTAGAAGTTGTTGTACCAGAAGAATATATGGGTGATGTTATTGGAGACCTTAACTCCAAGCGTGGCCGTATTATGGGAATGGATTCACGCGCAGGAGCACAAATTGTCAGCGCAATGGTCCCACTGGCATCCATGTTTGGTTACTCAACTGATTTGCGCTCAGCAACTCAGGGGCGTGCTACATACGCAATGACATTTGACCATTACGAACCGGTACCGAAGTCTGTGTCTGAAGAAATAGTCGCAAAAGTAAAGGGTTAATTAAACTCAAATCTGTTTCAGGAGGGCCTTTATCATGGCAAAAGCAAAATTTGAACGTAACAAAACCCACGTAAACATCGGTACAATCGGTCACGTTGACCATGGCAAGACTACCTTGACTGCTGCCATCACGAAAGTTCTGGCTGGTAAAGGTCAGGCTGAATATAAAGCGTTTGATCAGATTGATAACGCTCCTGAAGAACGTGAACGCGGTATTACTATCGCAACTGCTCACGTTGAATACGAAACTGACAAACGTCACTATGCTCACGTTGACTGCCCGGGCCATGCTGACTATGTTAAAAACATGATTACCGGTGCTGCTCAGATGGACGGCGCGATCCTGGTTGTATCCGCAGCTGACGGCCCTATGCCGCAGACTCGTGAGCACATCCTGCTTGCCCGTCAGGTAGGTGTACCGTACATAGTCGTCTTTTTGAACAAAGCCGATATGGTTGATGATGCAGAACTGCTCGAACTGGTTGAGCTTGAAGTTCGTGAACTTCTCTCCAGCTACGATTTCCCCGGCGACGATATTCCAATCATCAAAGGTTCCGCACTGAAAGGCCTTGAAGGCGACAAAGGTGAACTGGGCGAACAGGCAATCAATGCACTTATGGACGCCGTTGATTCTTATATCCCTGATCCGGAACGCGCTATTGACCGCCCATTCCTGATGCCTGTTGAAGACGTATTCTCCATCTCCGGTCGCGGAACAGTTGCTACCGGACGTGTAGAGCGCGGCATCGTTAAAGTTGGCGAAGAAGTTGAAATCGTCGGCATCAAGAACACTGCCAAGACAACCGTAACCGGTGTCGAAATGTTCCGCAAGCTGCTCGACGAAGGCCGTGCCGGTGATAACATCGGAGCACTGCTGCGCGGCGTTAAACGTGAAGATATCGAACGCGGTCAGGTTCTTGCCAAACCGGGTTCCATCACGCCACACACTAAATTCAAGGCTGAAGCCTATGTTCTTACAAAAGAAGAGGGTGGACGTCATACTCCATTCTTTAACGGCTACCGTCCACAGTTCTACTTCCGTACAACTGACGTAACCGGGATTGCCGAACTTCCAGCCGGCATTGAAATGGTAATGCCAGGCGACAACGTTGCTATGACCATTAACCTGATCACTCCGATCGCCATGGACGAAGGTCTCCGCTTCGCCATCCGCGAAGGTGGCCGTACCGTCGGCGCAGGCGTAGTAGCTTCAATAGTTCAATAATACTGATACGCAACGAGGACACCAATGCAGAATCAGAAGATAAGAATTCGTCTTAAAGCCTACGATCACAAGTTACTGGATGTATCAGTAGGGGAAATTGTCGACACCGCAAAGAGAACTGGTGCACGTGTTGCCGGCCCAATTCCGCTGCCGACTGTAATCAATAAGTATTGCGTACTACGTGGACCGCATGTCGACAAAAAATCTCGTGATCAGTTTGAGATCAGAACTCACAAGCGACTCATTGATATTTTAGATCCAACGCAACAGACTGTTGATGCCTTGATGAAACTCGATTTGTCAGCCGGTGTTGACGTAGAAATCAAACTGTAACTGTTACTACGACTGAATAGGATTGATTATGATGAAAGGTATCATTGGTAAAAAACTGGGCATGACCCAGATATTTCTTGAAGACGGGACACGCGTTCCGGTCACCGTTGTTCAAGCCGGCCCATGTTATGTCGTTCAGAAAAAGACTGCATCCGTAGACGGTTACTCCGCCATACAAATCGGTTTTGAGTCTGTAGCATCTGCCAACGTCAATAAGCCGTCACTTGGTCACTGTACTAAATCCGGTCATGGTGCTTTCAGGTACCTCCGTGAATTTAAAGGTGAGCAGATCACGGAGTTAAATGTTGGTGATGTCATTACTGCTGAGCAGTTTTCTCCTAATGATCTCATCGATGTTTCGGGAACAAGCATTGGTAAAGGTTTCCAGGGCGTTATTAAACGCTGGAACTTTAAGGGTGGACGTGCATCGCACGGGTCGCGTTTTCACCGAGCTCCCGGTTCAATCGGTGCATCTGCTACTCCATCAAGAGTATTAAAGAATAAAAAAATGCCAGGCCAAATGGGTAACTGCAAAGTAACCATTCAGCGTCTTAAAATTGTCCGTGTTGATGCATCTGATAACCTGCTTCTTATTAAAGGAGCAGTTCCAGGGCACAAGAATTCTATAGTAACAATTAAACAGAGTGTTAAAGCTTAGTATTTTTGGGAGTTTAGTATGCCTTCGATAGCTGTCTATAATATGAGCAGGCAACAGGTTGGTGAAGTAAAACTTTCCGATGATGTATTCGGTGTTGAAGTCAGGGAAAGTCTTATTCATCAAGCACTTCGCGTTCAACTTGCAAATCGCAGAGCTGGAACTGTTGCAGTTAAAAATCGATCTGCTGTTTCTGGCGGCGGAAAAAAACCTTTCAAGCAGAAGGGTACCGGTAATGCTCGTCAGGGTTGTAGCCGTGCTCCTCAGTACCCTGGTGGTGGTGTTGCTTTCGGACCCCAACCCAAAACGTACAATCTTAGTATGAATAAAAAAGCTAGAGTTGCAGCACTCTGCTCAGTGCTCACGTATAAGCTGGGTACAGGTAATATTACAGTTCTTGATAATTTCGATATCAACAAAGTTTCAACTCAGGATTTTGTTGCTTTCACCAAGCGTTTTGACCTTGACAGATCTTTGATTGTTACAGATGAGTTTAATAATAATCTCTATTTATCAGCTCGAAATGTTCCATATGTCAAAATGATCAAGCATGATGCACTGAATGTTCACGATATGCTTAAATACAAGAACATTATATTTACGCAAGGCTCTGTTCAGTCTGCCGAAGGAGCATTACAGAAATGAATCTTTATTCGATCATTAAAAAGCCGCATGTAACTGAAAAAACATCACTCGGTTCAGATAACACCAATACTGTCGCACTTGTTGTTGATAAAAATGCGAACAAGATTGAAATTAAGCAAGCCGTAGAGTCGTTGTTCAGTGTAAGTGTTTCTTGTGTGCGTACAGTGAACGTTGCTGGTAAAGTTAAACGTGCTGGTAAGTCTTATGGCAAGCGGTCTAACTGGAAAAAAGCTTACGTTACTCTTCAGGATGGGCAATCAATAGATTTCTTTGAAGTCTAACTAATACGTTTGGGGTTCGCAATGGCAATTAAAAGCTATAATCCAACTTCAGCCGGACGTAGACATCAGACATGTTCTACGTTCGATGAAATAACAACTTCTACTCCTGAAAAATCACTGCTTGTTGTACTTAAAAAAACAGGTGGTCGTAACAGCAACGGTAGAATTACATCGCGTCATCAGGGCGGCGGACATAAGCAAAAATATCGTATCATTGATTTTAGACGCGATAAACGCAGTATACCAGCTACGGTCGCAAGCATTGAGTATGACCCGAACCGTAGTGCACGTATTGCACTGTTAAACTATGCTGATGGTGAAAAACGTTATATTCTAGCTCCGCTTGATCTTAAAGTTGGAGATAAAGTAATCAGTGGTCCTGAAGCCGATATTAAGCCAGGTAACTCCTTGCCACTGAGAGCCATACCACTTGGTACTATTATTCATAATATTGAACTCAAGATTGGTAAAGGCGCACAGTTAGCACGAAGTGCAGGCACTTTTGCTCAGCTTATGTCAAAAGAAGGCAAGTATTCACAAGTAAAGCTTCCTTCTGGTGAAGTTCGTCTAGTTCTTCAGGACTGTTATGCAACTATTGGTCAGGTTGGTAATACTGATCATGAAAATGTAAACATCGGAAAAGCTGGTCGATCTAGATGGTTGGGTAAGCGTCCTAAAGTTCGTGGTGTTGCTATGAACCCTGTTGACCATCCGCATGGTGGTGGTGAAGGCCGTACATCCGGAGGACGTCACCCTGTAACTCCTTGGGGTATACCAACCAAAGGATACAAGACTCGTACAAATAAAACATCAGATCGCTTTATTGTTAAAAAGCGTACTAAATAATAGTTGAGAGGCTGATAAACCATGGCACGTTCAATAAAAAAAGGTCCATTCATAGATGGTCATCTTCTTAAGAAAGTTCTTGAAGAAGGTCCGAATTCTAAGAAAATAATCAAAACATGGTCACGCCGCTCAACGATCAGCCCTGACTTTATCGGTTGTAGTTTTGCAGTACACAACGGCCGTAAATTCATTCCAGTCTTTGTGACAGAAAATATGGTTGGCCATAAAATGGGTGAGTTTTCACCTACACGTACTTTCCATGGTCATGCAGCAGATAAAAAAAGTAAAGTCAAGAAGTAGCAAGGGAGCTTATTATGGAATCAAGTGCTAAACTCTCATCTGTTCGCCTTTCACCGCGTAAGACACGTTTAATTGTCGATCTTGTTCGTGGTAAAGGTATTCAAGATGCACTTAATACATTGCAGTTTATGCCACAACCTTCAGCAAAGCTTGTTTCAAAGTTGCTTAAGTCAGCTGTAGCAAATGCTGAGCAGAAAGGCGTTTCAGATATTGATCGCCTTATGGTGAAAACTATTTATGTTGATGGTGGAGCTTCTCTGAAAAGATTTGTTCCTCGTGCAATGGGCCGCGCAAGTAAAATTCGTAAGCCTACCAGTCATATTGCAGTAACTTTATCCGATCTGAAGTAGTTTTATTTCGTGGAGGTGTAGTTTGGGACAAAAAATTAATCCAATAGGCTTCAGGCTTGGCGTAACTAAAACTTGGGATTCCAAGTGGTATGCAGAAGCTGAGTATGCCAAGTTACTGCATGAAGACCTTGCAATACGTAAATTTCTGAAAAAGAGACTCTATAGTTCAGGTGTCTCTAAAATAGAGATTGAACGTGCTGCTAATAAATGCAAAATCAATATTTTCACTGCCAGACCAGGTCTTATTATCGGTAAGAAAGGGTCAGAAGTAGAAACTATCAAAAAAGAGCTTAGTTTAATCTCGACTAAAGAGATCTTTATCAGCATTACTGAAGTTCGTAAGCCTGAATTAGATGCTCAACTTGTTGCTGAAAATGTTGCCTTACAGCTCGAAAGACGTATTGCTTTCAGGCGCGCAATGAAAAAGAGTGTTACATCAACTCTGAAGTTTGGCGCTAAGGGCATTAGAATTACCTGCTCTGGTCGATTAGGCGGAGCTGAAATGTCACGTACTGAATGGTACCGTGAAGGTCGCGTACCTCTCCACACTTTGCGTGCTGATATAGATTACGGTTTTGCTGAAGCAAAAACAACGTACGGACTTATTGGAATCAAAGTACTCATATTTAAGGGTGAAATTCTACCTGGCAAGTAAATATTTATTCTGCACTACAGGAGCATGTATCAATGTTAATGCCTAAACGGGTAAAACATAGGAAACAGATGAAAGGTCGTATGTCAGGTAAACCCTGTCGCGGCATTGAGCTTTCTTTTGGGGAATTCGGTTTACAGGCCACGGAGTGTGGTTGGCTTGATTCTCGCCAGATTGAAGCTGCACGTATAGCAATGACTCGTTATATAAAGAGGGGCGGTAAAATATGGATTCGTATTTTCCCCGATAAACCTCTTACTGCAAAGCCTGCTGAAACTCGAATGGGTAAAGGTAAAGGTTCACCTGATTCATGGGTATGTGTAATTAAGCCAGGTGCTATTCTTTACGAAATGGAAGGTGTTACTGAAGAGATCGCACGCGAAGCTCTCCGGTTAGCTGCTCATAAATTACCCCTTTCCACAAAGTTTATAGCAAGGGGGGACATCAATGAAGGCTAAAGAATTAAGAAATATACCTGCAACTGATCTGCAGTCCAAACAGTCCGAAAGCGTAAAAGAACTGTTTAATCTGAAGTTTCAGCTTCACACAGGTAGGCTTGAAAATACATCTAAACTCAAAACTGTGCGCAAGGATATTGCACGAATTAAAACCATTCTTGCCGAGAGCAGTTCAGAGGGAGTTTCAAAATGAGTGAGCGCGGTCACAGAAAAACTCAAGTAGGTGTTGTTGTTAGCGATAAAATGGAAAAGACGGTCGTCGTAAGAGTTGACCGTCTTGTTAAACACAAAGTTTATAGCAAGTACATTAAACGTAGTGTTAAATATAAAGTTCATGATGAACAGAGCAGTTCTAAGATAGGCGATCGTGTACAAATCATTGAATGCCGTCCTATGAGCAAAGATAAACGTTGGAGCCTTAAGTCGATAATTGAAAGTATTTCTTAGCATAGGAGTATTGTGTAATGATTCAAATGCAAACAGTCCTAGATGTAGCCGACAATTCCGGTGCAAAAAAGTTATTTTGCATTAAGGTATTGGGTGGTTCTAAACGCAAGTACGCAGGTATTGGCGACATTATCGTTGCCTCTGTACGCGAGGCTTTACCAAACTCTAAAGTTAAAAAGGGTGATGTCGTAAAGGCTGTTATTGTGAGAACTGCTAAATCTTTAGGCCGCCCTGATGGTTCATATATACGTTTTGACGATAACTCCGGTGTTGTAATAAACAATGCTAAGGAGCCTGTAGGTACTCGTATATTTGGTCCGGTTGCCAGGGAGTTACGCGCTAAGAAATTTATGAAAATTATTTCTTTAGCACCCGAAGTACTATAAAAGAATCGGAGAAGCTACAATGCAAGCTACGAAATATCATGTTAATAAAGGCGATACTGTAATGGTTATTGCCGGTAAGGAAAAGAGCAAAACAGGTAAAGTTTTGCAATTTCTCCCTAAAAAAGACAGTGTAATTATTGAAGGTCTTAACATTGTTAAGCGCCACGTAAAAGCACGTGGAAATGAATCAGGAGAAGTTAAAGAAAAAGAAGCTCCTATTCATCTATCCAATGTCATGTACTACTGTACGAAGTGCGCAAAGCCAGTAAGAACTGCTAAAAAACTTCTCGAAAATAATGAAAAACAGCGTATCTGTGTAAAGTGCGGAACTGTGCTGTAGAATCACTCGGAGGATTCAATTCATGTCGCGTTTAAAAGATATTTATGTCTCAGAAATCATCCCTAAGTTACGGAATGATTATAGTTATAAATCGACAATGCAAGTCCCGGAAATTAAGAAAGTTGTAGTTAATATGGGTCTTGGAGAAGCGATACAGAATGTTAAAATTCTCGATTCAGCTGTAACTGAACTTGGATTAATTACTGGTCAGAAGCCCGTAATCACGAAAGCAAAGAAATCTATCGCAACCTTCAAACTCCGTGAAGGTATGCCTATCGGGTGTATGGTTACCCTACGCCGTGATCATATGTATGAATTCCTTGATCGTCTTATTAATATTTCTCTTGCCAGGGTTCGTGATTTTAAGGGTGTATCTGGCAAAGCGTTCGATGGTAAAGGCAATTATACTCTTGGAATTAAGGATCAACTTATTTTCCCAGAAATTAATTATGATAATGTTGATAAAATTAAAGGTATGAATATAACTATCGTGACTAGTGCAAAGACGGATGAAGAAGGTAAAGCACTACTCAAGTACCTGGGCATGCCGTTCAGGAACTAAGACATCTGGAGGATTCAGTGGCAAAAGTTTCAATGATAATCAAGTCTCAACGTGATCCAAAGTTCAAGGTTCGTCAGCATAACCGTTGCCCTGTATGCGGTAGGCCGAAAGCTTTTTACCGTAAATTTGAAATGTGCAGGATTTGCCTCCGTAAGTATGCATCGTCCGGACAAATTCCAGGCGTGATCAAATCCAGTTGGTAACTAATTTCAGTTTAATTGAGCAAACAGACAGGAGCACAAGACAATGTCAATGACAGATCCAATAGCTGACATGTTAACAAGAATTCGCAATGCTAATATAGTGAGACACCAGAAGGTTGATATTCCATCTTCTAATATGAAAATCAGCATTGCAAATGTTCTTAAACAGGAAGGCTTTATTAAAAACTATAAAGTTATATCGGATAACCTCCAAGGTGTCCTTCGTGTATATTTAAAATATATTGACGAAAAGGATCCGGTAATTAACGAAATTAAGCGCGTTAGTAAGCCAGGAGGAAGAGTCTACGTAAAATCAGAGGATATTCCTTTGATTAAAAGTGGCCTCGGTATAGGAATACTCTCCACGTCTAAAGGAATCATTACCGACAATACGGCTCGTAAAGCTGGCGTTGGTGGTGAATTTATCTGTACGGTCTGGTAATTTCAGTACAAGGAGCACATCAAGATGTCAAGAATTGGAAAACTTCCAATAGAAATCCCTAGCGGAGTGAAAATTGACTTTACTGACAGTATATTGTCAGTGAAGGGTGCTAACGGCAACCTTACACTTCAGATTATGTCTAATGTTACGCTGGATATCACTGATACGGTAATAAATGTCAGTCGTATTGGTGACACGTCTTCATCTCGTTCAGCGCATGGTCTTTCACGTACACTTATTAATAACATGGTTGTTGGTGTTACAAAAGGCTTCCAGACAGATCTAGAAATTAATGGTGTTGGTTATAGGGCCGAAGTTAAGGGCTCTGACTTAGTGCTTGCTTTGGGTTATTCCCATCCTGTTAACTTTCCGATCCCTACCGGAATCTCTATTGTTGTTGATAAAATGACAAAACTTTCTGTTAAAGGTTATGATAAAGAATTAGTCGGTCAAACTGCCGCTAAAATTCGTTCTTTCCGAAGCCCTGAACCTTACAAGGGTAAAGGGATTAAATATGCTGACGAGACTATATTGAGAAAAGCCGGTAAAACAGGCAAGAAATAGTCTTTATAAGGAGTTCTTTGTGTCAAAAACAGCAATTAAAAAAATAATCCGTATGAAACGTCAAGTTCGCGTAAGAAAGAAAATACGAGGAACTACGTCACGACCCCGGCTGAGTGTTTTTAAAAGTGCACGCCATATATACGCACAAATCATTGATGATACTACGGGCTCAACTCTCGTTGCTACTTCTACATTATCAGTTTCCATCGACGGAACTGTTAGTAAGGGTAATATTGCTGCTGCAATATTTGTTGGTAAAAAAATAGCCGATCTTTCAATTACCAAAGGTATCACATCAGTTGTTTTTGATCGAAATGGATTTCTTTATCACGGAAGAATCAAGGCGCTTGCCGATGCTGCCCGTGAAGCTGGTTTGAACTTTTAATAGTACAGGGAGGTTTTCTTTGAGTCGTATTAATCCTGCAGAACTTAATCTTAATGATCGTGTTGTGCACATAAATCGTGTTGCTAAAGTTGTGAAGGGTGGACGGAGGTTTAGTTTTTCGGCACTCGTAGTTGTTGGTGATGGTAATGGTTATGTGGGATACGGACTCGGTAAAGCTAACGAAGTTCCTGAGGCTATTAGGAAAGGTGTTGAACAGGCCAAAAAGAACATCATTCGTGTTCCAGTTAACAAAAACCAGACAATTCCTTTTGAAATTGAAGGGAAATTCGGCGCTGGTCGTTTACTAATGAAGCCTGCTTCAGCTGGTACCGGTGTAATTGCCGGTGGTGCTGCTAGAGCGATTTTTGAAGCAGCTGGTATTAACAATATCCTTTCAAAATGTCTTGGCTCTAATAACCCCCATAATGTTATTAAAGCTGCTTTTGAAGGACTTAAACGGCTCAAAACACCAGAAGATATCGCTGCTCGGCGCGGTATATCTGAATAAATCACCCTAGAGGTCACTATGAGTTCTTCAATTAAGATAAAACTTGTTAAAAGTATGATATGTACTCCAAAAAAACATCGTGATGTTGTTTTGGGCTTAGGTCTTAAAAAGCTGAATCAGTCTGTAGAACGACAAGACACTCCTCAAATCAGGGGTATGATTTCAAAAATTTCTCATTTACTGAGTGTTGAATAGATAAAGGGGTGTCTGGATGGAATTAAATACTTTACGACCTTCTTTAGGGTCAACTAAAAACAGAAAACGGATTGGTCGTGGTACGGGTTCAGGTCACGGAAAGACCGCTACTAAAGGCCATAAAGGTCAGAAAGCCCGTTCGGGTGGTAGTATTAAAGCCGGTTTCGAGGGTGGCCAGATGCCTTTGCAGCGCCGTTTGCCCAAGCGTGGATTTACTCCACTGACTCATATTGAATATTCTTTAGTGAATGTAGGTCAACTTGAAGTCTTTGAGGCTGGTACTGTTATCACTTCTGAGTTGCTTGTTGCACATGGTTTAGTTAAATCCATCTCTGCGAATGTTAAAGTGCTTGGTGATGGTGATATTACAAAGTCAGTTACAATATCAGCCTTCAAGTTCAGCCAGTCGGCACGTGCTAAAATCGTAGCCGCAGGTGGAATTGTTGAGGAGACTGTCTAGTGCTAGAAGCTTTTCAAAACATATTCAAAATTCCTGAACTGAAAAAACGAGTTCTTTTTTCACTCGGTATGTTGGCAGTTTACCGTATAGGATGCCATATCCCGACTCCAGGTATTGATAGGATTGCTCTTTCACATTTTTTTAAACAAGCTCAAGGAACATTGCTTGGTCTTTTTGATATGTTTTCAGGTGGTGCTCTTGAACGTCTGACTGTATTCGCGCTCGGTATTATGCCGTACATCTCTTCGTCAATCATCTTTCAACTCCTCACCGTTGTTGTTCCTGCTATTGAGAAACTGTCAAAAGAAGGAGAGTCCGGCCGCAAAAAAATTGTTCAGTATACACGCTACGGGACGATTGTTTTGAGTGTTGTACAAGGAATGGGGATTGCTATCGGACTTGAAAGCATGCGGGGCCCTGCAGGCGAACTTGTTGTACCGGTTCCTGGTTGGGGCTTTCGCTTGATGACGGTCATAACTCTTACAGCTGGTACTGCATTTATTATGTGGCTTGGCGAGCAAATGTCTGAGAAAGGCATTGGAAATGGTATTTCTCTGATTATTTTCGCAGGTATTGTTGTTCGCGTTCCTTCTGCTCTTGGTAATACCGCTAAATTATTAAATGCAGGTCAGCTTTCTTTATTTGTTATTATCTTTGTTGCAGCACTCATGTTTCTCGTTATCGCAGCGATTGTTTTTGTCGAAAGAGGGCAGCGCAGGTTGCCTATACATTATGCCAAACGCGTTGTTGGCCTGAAGACATTCAACACACAGACTTCGCACTTGCCCTTGAAGATCAATATGGCTGGTGTCATTCCTCCAATATTCGCTTCTTCCATAATTATGTTTCCGGCAACTATTGCTAACTTTATTAATATTCCTTGGGTTCAAAGTGCTTCCAAGTATTTAACTCCAGGAAATTGGGTCTATAACGTATTTTTTGTTGCTTTCATCGTATTCTTCTGTTATTTCTATACGGCTGTAACATTCAACCCTATTGATGTTGCAGAAAACATCAAAAAGCAGGGTGGGTACATTCCGGGGATCAGGCCTGGTAAAGAAACTTCTGAATTTATGGATTCTGTTCTCAGTAGACTGACTTTTGCTGGAGCCATATATATTTCTCTCGTTTGTGTGTTGCCTACCATTTTAATCGGTAAGTTTAATTTACCTTTTTATTTTGGTGGTACTGCTCTTTTAATTGCTGTTGGCGTTGGTATGGATACTGTGGCTCAGATTGAGTCTCACTTGATAACCCGTAATTACGAAGGCTTTTTAAAGGGTGTTCGAATTAAGGGGAGGCGTTAAGTGAATATTGTTTTCTTTGGTCCTCCTGGTGCAGGAAAAGGAACTCAAGCACATTTTATTGCCGATACGTATGGAATTCCACAAATATCTACTGGTGATATGTTGCGGTCTGCCGTTGTATCCGGAAGCGAAATTGGTTTGCAGGCTAAATCAATTATGGATTCCGGAGGGCTAGTTTCTGATGAGATTGTTCTTGAGTTAGTTCGCCAGCGTTTACTTGATTCAGACTGTAAAAACGGCTTTATCTTAGATGGCTTTCCTCGTACTGTTGCTCAAGCTGATTCACTTATTCTGCTGCTAAAAGGTATAAAAAAAGACATTGATCACGTTATCTCTCTTGATGTTGCAGACGAGGAACTGATTAAAAGAATATCTGGTCGTAGAACATGTTCTGCATGTGGAAGAGGTTTCCATGTTCTCTATGACCCGCCTGTTACTGCTGATGTATGCAATATATGTGGTTCAGCTTTAGTCCAGCGTGGTGATGATAGCGAATCAGTAGTTATCAATCGGCTTAGCGTATATAACCAGCAGACATCACCTTTAAAGGCTTATTTCAAGAATAAAAACCTTTTACGTCATGTTTCCGGTGAAGGCTCTATCGAATCTATACGCACCAGTATTATTAATGTTTTAAATATGGGTTCAATTGATCATTCTTAAATCTCCACAAGAAATCAATCGTATGAGGGTGGCTAGCAAGATTGTTGCAGACATACTTAACGAGTTAAGAACGATGATTCAGCCTGGTATTACAACGTACGAACTTGATAAATTTGCTTCTAATGAGGCGAAAAAAAGAAATTCAAAATGTGCTTTTCTTGGATACCATAATTATCCCAGTTCTCTCTGTTGTTCTTTAAATGATCAAGTTGTTCATGGTATTCCAACTAAAACCCCTTTAGTTCAGGGTGATATCATAAGTTTGGATTTCGGCATTTACTTTGATGATTTCTTTGGTGATGCTGCGGCTACATTTCCGGTTGGGGAGATATCCAAGTCAGCGGATGCTCTTTTAAAAGTTACAGAACAGTCACTTCAAGCCGGGATTAGTATGGCTTATCCAGGCAATAGACTTGGAGATGTGTCTTTCGCGGTTCAGTCATATGTTGAAGATAAAGGCTATTCTGTTGTACGTGACTTTGTAGGACATGGCATTGGTAGGAATTTACATGAAGACCCTCAAGTTCCTAATTATGGGCAATCCGGCAAAGGTGTTGTATTGAAGCCGGGAATGGTTCTCGCCATTGAACCGATGATAAACGAAAAATCACATGAAGTGAAAGTTCTAAAAGATAAATGGACTGTAGTTACATGTGATGGTGGACTGTCTGCACATTTTGAACACACTGTCGCTATAACTGATAAAGGTCCCGAAATATTAACACTAGTTTAAGTTCCTCATCTGAAAGGATTTTTATGAAAGTAAGAGCATCTGTAAAAAAAATATGTGATAAATGTAAAATTGTTAAGCGTAAGGGAATTGTTCGTGTTATATGCGACATCCCTAAGCATTCTCAGCGTCAGGGATGAGTAATTAAAGGGGGTATTACCATTGGCACGAATAGCAGGTATTGATTTACCAAGAAACAAACGGATTGTAATTGCACTAACATATATCTACGGCATAGGTAATTCTTCTGCTGAACATATTCTTTCTACAACAAAGATTGACCCTGATACTCGTACTGATAAATTAACCGAGGCAGAGGTTGCCCGTCTTCGTGAAGAGATTGATCGCAACTGCAAGGTCGAAGGTGATCTCAGGCGTGAGATATCCATGAATATTAAGCGTCTAATGGATCTTGGCTGTTACCGTGGCTTACGGCACCGTAAAGGTCTTCCATGTAACGGACAGCGTACTAAGACCAATGCGCGTACAAGAAAAGGTCCAGCACGTACTGTTGCAGGTAAAAAGAAATAACATAACCTAGCCCCGGAGAATACGAATGGCAAGTCCATCTAAGAAAGTAGTCCGTAAGAAGAAAGAACGTAAAAATATTTCAAACGGAGTAGCGCATATTCAAGCTACTTTTAATAACACGATAATTACTATAACTGACCCGGTTGGTAATGTACTTGCGTGGTCTACAGCTGGCGCAAAGGGTTTCAAAGGATCTCGTAAGAGTACTCCATTTGCTGCTCAAATCGCTGCAGAAGATTGTGCAAAAAAAGCACAGGAGCATGGCATGCGTTCTGTAGAGGTCTATGTTAAGGGACCGGGGTCGGGACGTGAATCTGCCCTCCGTGCACTACAGGCGGCAGGCTTTAGTATTAGCTTCATAAAGGATGTTACACCAATTCCTCATAATGGTTGTCGTCCCCCGAAACGAAGAAGAGTTTAAACAACTTAGTTATAACTATTATTTAGGAGGTTTTCATTGGCTCGATATACAGGACCTTCATGCCGTTTGTGCAGAAGAGAAAATATTGAATTATTTCTAAAAGGTGATCGATGCTACACTGATAAATGTGCTATCAAGCGGCGTAATTACCCTCCAGGCCAACATGGTCAGGGCAGAGTTAAGGTTTCTGCGTATGGTGTTCAGCTTCGTGAAAAGCAAAAAGTTAGACGTATCTATTGCATCTTAGAAAAACAGTTTCGTAGTTACTTTCAGTTAGCTGACCGTATGAAAGGTGTAACGGGTGAAAATCTCCTGTCACTCTTGGAACGACGACTTGATAATGTTGTGTACCGTTTAGGATTTGCAACATCACGTTCGGAATCCCGTCAACTTGTTCGGCATGGACATTTCAATATTAATGGTAAAAAAGTTGATATTCCTTCAATTCAATTAAAATCAGGTGATGTAATTGAATTACGGGAAAAGAGTAAAAAAATAGTTTCTGTGAATGAGGCTCTGGAAGCGGTTGTTCGCCGTGGGATTCCACAGTGGCTCGAACTTGATAAAGATGGATTTAAAGGTACCCTCAAAGGTGTTCCTGTGCGTGAGGATATTACGACGCCAATCCAGGAACAATTGATCGTTGAACTTTACTCCAAGTAATCAAGTACTGATTGGTTTCTCTGAATGACAACCGGGTTTATTTTCCGGAGGAGGTTTTAATGTATAAAAACTGGCGAGATCTTATCAAGCCTAAGCAGATACAGGTTGAAAAAGATACTCTTACAGATACATACGGTCGTTTTTTTGCTGAGCCCTTTGAACGTGGATTTGGTACAACGCTTGGAAATTCACTAAGAAGAATACTTCTTTCATCACTCCAGGGCGCTGCTATTACTTCAGTTCGTATAAAAGGTGTTTTACACGAGTTTTCCGCCATTCAAGGTGTAACAGAGGATGTCACTGATATAATTCTTAACTTAAAAGGTGTCAGGCTGAAATTACATTCCTCTGATCAGGCCACTATTCACATTAAACATAAAGGTGTTGGCATTATTACAGCAGGTAGTTTTGCCGTAAGTCATAATGTCGAAGTTATGAATCCCGATCACTACATTGCGACATGCGGTAAAGATGCAAATCTTGACGTTGAAATGACTGTCAGGATTGGGAAAGGGTATGTACCTGCTGAGCGTAATCGTGATGATAAGGCTCCTGTTGGAACTATTCCAATTGACTCGATTTTCACCCCTATTAAAAAGGTTAACTTCTCTGTCACTAATGCTCGGATTGGTCAGATGACAGATTATGATAAACTTAATATCGAAGTATGGACCGATGGAAGTGTTAAGCCTGAAGATGCTGTTGCATATTCAGCCAAAATACTGAAAGATCAACTGACTATCTTTATTAACTTTGATGAAGAGACTGAACCTGAATTTGGTGAAGAAACTCAAGAAGATAAAGATAAAGTCAATGAGAATCTGTATCGTACTGTTGATGAACTTGAGTTGTCAGTGCGTTCTGCAAACTGTTTGAAGAATGCCGGTATTAAGCTTATTGGTGAACTGGTTACAAAATCTGAGTCAGAGATGCTTAAAACTCAGAACTTTGGTCGTAAATCTCTGAATGAGATCAAGGATATCCTTACAGATATGGGCCTTACCTTCGGTATGAAAATAGATAGTTTTCCAGATCCTGAATTAATGATACGTTTACGCGGTGAGCAAAAAGAAGAAGAGTAAGTTATTTTATTGAAGTTTGGAAAGGGATAATATATGCGTCATGGAAAATCTGGAAGACGTTTTGGCAAAAAAACGAGTCATCGTGAAGCAATGTTTCGTAATATGGTTACATCTTTGTTAAATCACGAAAAAATAACTACTACCGATCAAAAGGCGAAAGAAATTCGTATTGTAGCCGAAAAGATGATAACTTTGGGTAAGCGTGGTGACCTTCATGCTCTCCGTCAGGCTGCTTCGATTATTCGAGAAAAAGCCATCATTTCAAAGTTGTTTACTACAATAGCTCCACGTTATAAAGACAGAGCTGGTGGTTACACACGCATTATCAAATTAGGAATTCGTCAAGGTGATACGGCATCACTATCTCTCTTAGAACTCGTAGGATAGTTTCATATATACCTGATTTTTTTATAAACCTAAAAGAACGGCAAAGATAACTCTTTGCCGTTCTTTTAGGTTTATGTGTCTGTATTTAGCTTACTATGTTGTGTTCCGTTTCAAGGCGGTTTTTATGTCATTTATTTGTATTGATGATTTTATATGTAAAGGGTGTGGCCTCTGCACTGCTGCGTGCCCCCATAATCTTATTTCTTTACGTGATCTATCTTCGTCTAATGGTTATTCTCTTGCAACATTTAGTGGTGATACTCTTTGTAGTGGATGCGCATTATGTGCTCAAATGTGTCCTGATGTTGCTATTACGGTGTTTAATCAGTGACGGATATGCAATCTGGTAAACTATTTATAAAAGGAAATGAAGCGGTTGCACTCGCTGCCATCGAAGCTGGTTGTGTTCATTATTTCGGTTATCCTATAACCCCTCAGAGTGAAATACCGGAATATCTTGCACGAGAACTCCCTAAGATTGGTGGTCAGTTTCTTCAAGCCGAAAGTGAAACTGCCGCTATCAATATGCTACTGGGTGCATCTGCCACCGGTGTCCGTTCTATGACCTCTTCATCAGGGCCTGGAATATCTCTGATGCAGGAGGGAATATCCTATATGGCCGGTTCGGAATTGCCGGGGGTGATTGTCGATGTAATGCGCTCTGGACCGGGACTTGGTGGTATTGATGCATCGCAGGCTGATTATTTTCAGGCTACACATGGTGGTGGTCATGGCGGCTATCATATAATTGTTCTTGCTCCATGCTCAGTTCAGGAAATGTATGATTTGACTATGCTGGCTTTTGATCTTTCTGATATCTATCGAATTCCGGCGATGGTTCTTGCTGACGCTGTCATTGGGCAAATGAAAGAATCAATAGTTGCGCATCCTCGCCCTGCGACTCTCCTGCCTGAGAAGTCATGGGCTGTTCGTGGAAAGGAGGAGGGGCAGTCTCAAAATATTGTCAAGTCTCTTCAGCTGGGTGATGGTGAAATGGAGGCTTTTCACTGGAAAATGCATGCACGCTATCAATCACTGTCATTGAATGAATGTAGATGGGAAGAATATCTAACTTCCGACGCTGAATTGATTGTTACTGCTTTTGGTTCTGCTGCTCGTATTGCCAAATCTGCCGTAGAGATGGCCCGTGATAGTGGTCTTAAAATTGGTCTCATGCGGCCAATATCGTTGTATCCCTTTCCGCAAGCTGCCTATCGTTCGTTGTCTGAGCGATGTAAAAACTTTCTGGATATCGAGCTTTCTACAGGACAGATGATTAACGATGTAAAACTATCTGTTGCTCGTGATACAGAAGTCTTTTTTTATGGTCGTCCTCCCGGTACAGGTTCACTTCCTGATCCTGAAGAACTCTTTCAGCACATTAAATCTACCTTGTGGCAGCTACCAGTTCAGGTCTAAGTATATGAATCAGGTTTTCAAAAGACCCAAAAGTCTCAAATACGTACAATCTCACTTTTGCCCCGGTTGTCAGCATGGGTCTGCACATCGTCTTGTCGCAGAGGCCCTTGATGATCTCGGGCTTAGTGCAATTACTATTGGTGTGGCTTCAGTCGGCTGTTCTGTCTTTCTGTATGAATATTTCGATATCGATGTGATCGAATCTCCGCATGGTAGAGCTCCGGCTGTCGCCACAGGTGCTAAACGTGCAAGGCCTGATCGAATTATATTTACGTATCAGGGTGATGGTGACTTGGCAGCTATCGGAATGTCTGAAATTATTCACGCATCTAATCGCGGTGAAGACATAACGGTTATTTTTGTAAACAATACAACATTCGGTATGACTGGCGGTCAAATGGCCCCTACGACGCTTTCGGGGCAAAAAACCTCCACATCTCCGTATGGTCGAGATATTTCAAAAGACGGATCTCCATTCAAAATGGCTGAACTGCTTTCCAATTTTGATGGTGTTGCTTTTTCGGCACGAGTTGCCCTTAATACGCCCAAAAATGTTTTATTAGCAAAAAATGCAATTCTTAACAGTTTTCGTTATCAAGTAGAGAGAAAGGGTTTTGCTTTTGTTGAAGTGCTGGCGGCATGTCCTACCAATTGGGGGGTGACTCCACTCAAAGCGAATGAGCGTGTTGCTCAGGACTTAATCCCTTATTTTCCTCTCGGAATTTTCAAAAATACTGCTGAATTCTAATCTGAAGGCGTTTTTCTATGCGGTACAATGTGTTCTTATCCGGGTATGGTGGTCAAGGTGTTATGCTTGCTGGTAACCTACTATCCTTTGCTGCCATTTACCAAGGGTATAATGTTACATATCTTCCATCCTACGGTGTTGAAAAACGTGGAGGATCTGCCATGTGCACCGTAGTTTATTCTGATGGTGATACCGGTTCACCCGTTGTTGGTCATCCTTCTGTTGCAGTGATTCTCAATCAGCGTTCTTTTGACACGTATGCAAATAACGTATGCAGGGGTGGCTTCTGTATAATAAACTCAGATTTAGTAATTAACTCAGAATCACTAAGCCCATCAATTGTTTTGGTTGAAGTTCCTATGAGTCGCTTAGCAAATGAGTTAGGCGATAGCCGGGTGTTGAATATGATAGCGTGTGGTGCGTATGCCCAGAAAACTGGCTTACTGAGTATTGATTCTTTAGTCGCCGCTCTCGAAAATACCTTGCCCGTACGAAATCATCCCCTAATTCCTGCAAATATCAAAGCAATTGAGTGTGGTGCGGAATCGGTGAGAACTTAAAATAACTTGACGTATTGGATCTGTTTTGCTATACAGACGATCTATCTTTTAGGGGTATAGCCAAACGGTAAGGCAACGGCCTCTGACGCCGTCATCTCTTGGTTCGAATCCAGGTACCCCTGCCAACTAATAACCAGCTTTCGCTGTTTTTATTAAGCCCTACTTGGAAGTGTTACTTCTCCTGCAGGGCTTTTTTGTATCGACTTCAGGGCATGTCATGCGTTGTCTCTTGTTTTCCGTTGCTGGGTTGAGTGTGTTTTTTATTCTGGTAATTGTTATTGCCGGTCGCTTGTTTCTATCTGTAAATATGCCGCTTACAAAAGCGGATGCTATCGTAATTCTGGCTGGCAATTATGAAGAGCGTGTGCCACACGCGGCGGCGCTCTTTTCTGCAGGATATGCTAACACTATCTTACTTACGAATGACGGCGTCAGGAGAGGTTGGTCTCGCGAACATCAAAGAAATCTCTATTCGAATGAACGTAGTACGGAGTTACTGGTTCAACTCGGCGTACCCCGCAAATCCGTCATTTCACTCCCTTTTTTCAAAAGCGGTACGGTTTATGATGCCATGGCGGTCAGAGAATATATTCACAAACATAAATCTGGCTCTGTTTTGCTGGTAACGTCTGACTATCATGCGCGTCGATCGCTCTGGATCTTCCGACGCGTTCTGCAGTCTCTTCCGGTCGTAGTCACTATTAATCCATCCCATTCATCTGCAGCACTTATTTCGGATATTGCCCTTGAACTTATTAAGCTAGCCTACTATCTGATCTGCTTTGGATGGCAGGATGATATTTCAGGAGCAAAGCTTTGAAAAAATTTGATTTAGTCCGATATGCTTTTCTTGTTGGTGCTTGTTTTACTTCTATAGCTCTCATTTTCGAATACTGGTTTCGAAAGCACCTTTCCCTCGTTTCTCGTCTATTGGCCGGTCTTGTCGTGACCGGTTTTCTTGTCCTGGCTGATATGTACTGGATCGAACCAAATCTTCCGGCAATTGAAAACGTGTCAGTTGTGGATAGAGCGCTCGCGACCAAAATGAAGGGATTGACGGTTCTGCATATCTCGGATATCCATTTACGCCACAAGGTGGGTTTTCTGGAGAATCTACTTGTTGCGCGGATCAACCGGCTTCAGCCGGATCTGTTGCTCATAACCGGCGACTTTCTTGATGATCTGGGGAGTCTGCAGGACATGATTACGTTGATTAGAAGTTGCAAAGTTAAAGTTGGTATTTACGGGGTTCTGGGAAATACCGATCATCACTTCTTTCGGACGAAAGGTTTGGCAAAAGAGCTTCAGGACTCAGGTATGACACTTCTGATGAATGAAAATCGGCGAGTTGATCTGCCGAATGGCCAAACAATCTGGTTAGCCGGGGTTGATGACCCAGTCGGCAAGCGTGATAAATTATATCAGGCACTGGAAGGTGTTCCTATCGGTGAACCAATACTGCTATTGGCGCATTCTCCGGATATTTATGTTGAAGCGGTTCTGGCTAAGATCTCAATGTTGTGTGTTGGTCACACCCATGGTGGGCAAGTCGGCATTCCGTATCTTATAGAACGCTCAGATTATGCTAATAGAGGGCCTTTTATGTCTGGGGTGTTCCATGATGGCAAAACGACAATGTATGTTAATCGAGGAATCGGAACAAAGACTCTGCCGATTCGGTTTCTTTGTCGTCCCGAAATTACAAGCTATGTGTGGCGGTGAATGGTTTCTTAGGGTATGGTTGTTAGAAAACACGATATGAAGAGGAATACGTTCCATGATTAATAATCAGCGCATCGGCTCCGCCGCATATCGTTATCTCCCCTTTGCCGTTTTTATGGGATTTATTGGACTTGATGAATTTATCCGCTTTCTGGCTGAGCAAGGTTTTTTCATACTTCAACCGAATACGCTCTCTTACCTCTATCCGGTCAAGGCGCTGACAGTCGGGCTGATGCTGTATCTTTTTAAAGATCACTATAGCGAGCTGAGGTTGAAAGATCTCGCAAATCTGCCGGTTACGCTGGCTACCTGCGGAGTTGGCTTGCTGGTTTTTGTGCTCTGGATCAAGATGGATTGGACTTTTGGCGCTGCGGGCGTACCCCAGGGGTTTAAGCCGGAGCAGTTTCCGGGAAATAACCTGCCGGTTGTGATGACCGCATTCAGGATAGCCGGTGCGGTGTTGGTGGTTCCGTTGATGGAGGAGCTGTTCTGGCGTTCATTTCTTATCCGCTATATCATTGATAAAGATTTTGAGACGGCGAAAGTTGGGGCGTTTACCTGGGGATCTTTCCTCATAACGGTAGTTTTATTCGGGCTTGAACATAACTATATCCTGGCCGGTGTCATGGCCGGCATCGCTTATAATCTACTGCTCTACCGGACCCGCAGTCTGGCTCACTGTGTGCTGGCACATGCTGTTACCAACCTTGCTCTGGCGGTCTATGTTATCCGAACCGGGGCATGGCAGTTCTGGTAGTGGGCGGGGGGGGGGGGCGTTTTGGTTTGTAGTTTTTTCGATTACGATGGGAAGGGGCTACTCGGCTTTTTGTTTAATCTGGCAGCAGTCGCAAGAGCGGCCACATCATGTATCCCCGCGGGAGCGGACGGGCG